>Ga0065711_1031977_pt1 | contig 28281 bp, 15 predicted proteins | sample Hoacrofraction12_FD_59098 | JGI IMG/M metagenome (GOLD analysis project Ga0065711, IMG submission 59098) | Hoatzin crop microbial communities from Cojedes, Venezuela - Epithelial fraction 12 v2 (version 2) | ecosystem: Host-associated > Birds > Digestive system > Esophagus > Crop | place... | reverse complement strand
GGCTAAAATATAAATAAGGAGAGGCTTGGCAGATTGACTACATCACACTGCCACAAACCCGCCAAGGCAAGCGCTATGTGCTCACAATGGTGGAGGCCACCACTGGACGGCTGGAAACCTACCCTGTGGCCCATGCCACTGCCCGGAATACCATCCTGGGCCTTGAAAAACAAGTCCTGTACTGACACGGCACTCCTGAAAGTATTGAGTCGGACAATGGGACTCACTTTCTTAACAGCCTCATAGACACCTGGGCCAAAGAACACGGCATTGAGTGGGTGTATCACATCCCCTACCATGCACCAGCCTCTGGAAAGAACGAACGGTACAATGGGCTGCTAAAAAACACTTTAAGAGCAATGGGGGGTGGGACTTTCAAAAACTGGGATACTCATTTAGCAAAGGCCACGTGTTTGGTTAACACAAGAGGATCCACCAATCGGGCTGGTCCTGCCCAATCAAATCCTCAGCGCCCCGTAGAAGGGGATGAAGTCCCCATAGTGCACATGTGGAACATGTTAGGGAAGACAGTCTGGGTTAGTCCTGCCTCGTGCAAAGCCAAGCCCGTCCACGGGATTTCTTTTCTCAAGGTCCAGGGTGTACGTGGTGGGTAATGCAGAAGGATGGGGACGTCTGATGTGTACCTCATGGGGATTTGATTTTGGGGGAGAATAGTCCATAAATAAATTGTATAAACTTAATTGTTAAATAACCCTTTCACTATCTTTTATCACTGCTATAATTGTTATGCTATACCATTAGTATCATAGTAAGAATCGTCCAGATTAAAGAATGGACTTTTTGATGAATACCTAGCAGAGCACAGCGATGATGGAACTAGATCTGGTTTTCAACAACTGGCACCCAGCAACTTCATCGAGATCGACGTCTCCAACCTGCAGACTGTGGGCACCGGCCACACCAGATACATCAGCTGTGAGCTCCGGATGCAGCAAGCGACCGCCCATCACTACACATCACCTCTCCTGCCACGGAAGACCGTTACGACAGATGGAGCTCGAAGTCATGGATTAAACGAACACAACAGACACTTTAGAGTGATGATCCATAGACTAATGGAATGCTATCTGGAGACAGGAGAAGTGGTGGTGATCAACTGGACAATGGGGGACCTGGGCATGATGTAGATGGTATGGAATAAGGGGTGGATAATATCCTGGGTTTGGTCAGGACAGGGTTTATTTTCACTGGAACCCAGGAAGGGACACAGCTGGGCGGGCTGACCCAATCTGGCCAAACAGAACATGGTATTCCATACCATGTGTCATCATGTCGGTTTCTGGTGGGGGGGGAGCGGGATGGCTGGAACTGTCTCGCGGCTCGGGAGCCAAAAACAACTACTGTCTCTTTTGTGCTGCTCTTAGTAACATGGCAACACATGAAGCCATGCTGACAAGAGTGGAACAGGGTCCAAAGAAGAATTAATCCTCCTGTGGCAAAGACTGCATGCAGACTTATTTTCTAGGATGTGAAGTCAGAGTATTCACTTTCTTATCACTGTCTACATGCTTAGCTTCTCCTCCTGTAACAACTGAAAGTGTAGTGAATAGCTGTCATCTGACAATACTTGTCTCCTGACGTTATACTGAAACTCAGTCAGGGTGTGCAGGGGATTGTAAGAGCATGAAAGCACTCTTGGGTTTCCTAATTACAGGTATTAGCTAGTGGAAATGTTATGTTCCACACATCCAGCTTGCAAGTACATCAGTAGAAGACAGTGATTTCTGTTCATTTCCATCACGAAACAGATAAAAAATTTCCAAGTGTGCCTCTATGAAAAGTTTCAGAACTCTTGTTAAGCATCACACACAAAACATTAAAAACTACTATTATCAAGCAGTGTTGAGCCACTACCCTTTTTATCATTTACTTTTAGAATACAGCACGTTATGTATGAAAATGAAGTCTTAATCACGAAATCAACACTCATTCTGCCTCTAACATGTTTTGTTGGAACTACACATTTAAACATGCAATAAGTTCCAAGCAATTAGGCATTAGCAGCTGATATATAAGCAGAGCGGTACCTTAGTTTTACTTAGTGATATTATTATGAAGCAACCATTTGTGTCATAGCTACATGAAAAAAGTAATTATGATTTTAGGTTTGTTGTAAACAGGAGATGCCTCTGGACAAAATAATTTCCTTTGTGCTAGTTTTGTAACCAGGTTTGCCTTACCAAGCAGTACACTAACACTGGCATCTTGGCAGGGCAAATGGTAATAACTAAAACTATACAGTCAGAATTTCATAGGGCCATTATATACATTCTGGGGAAATAAATAAGATAAAAGAATATGTCACATATTTACAGACCTAAAAAGCCTCAGTAACTTACGACTTCCTGTTACTACGTTGATTTTCTTTGTGGAACATATGAAAAATTGCCTTGAAACACTTGCCAATCAGAATGATGAGTGTAATCATGAAATAAATTCAGTTTCTGTCTTAATCTGATGTTTCTAATGTCTTTTTAAATTTAGCATTATTTTCCAAAACATTTGTTCTGGAACTGAGCTAGAAATATTGGGAAGAGTATTCTGCACTGGGGAGGAGTGAGGTGAGAGCAAGCCAGTGCAGGGTTTTTTCTGGATCTGAAGAAGAAAGGCCCTAAAAGAAATACATTAATAAGATAAACAATATAAGAATTCAGAATAAGAAAGGGGATAGAGGTAGTGAGCAAAGCTTACAAGTGAGTGAGTAAAGGAAGCAGGAGTCAAGTTGTAGAGAGAATGACAGGACAGAGGAAGTCAGGAAATGGGCAGATCTTCCTTCTTCCTATTAATTCCTATTTATCATAAAATAATTACAGTTTAAATAATTAATCTTTAATCAGTTATTAATTTCATTGTTTTGAAACATTGTTAATCTCACAATTTACTTGCATCAATAGGACAAAATCAGAGGCATAACATAGAACTATTTGGATTTAATACTGTCTGGCCTGTTATGACACAGGCAGATCCAGCTTAAGTACAAGCCTTCCTAGAGACTACATTAACCTGATTCATGCACTTGACAAATATGACTGAGCCTACAGCACTATCAAACGTTAAAACAAACAATTAAGTGGGGCCCCCAGTGTCCTCCCTTTGTGGGCCAACATGGAAACAAATGTGACCACCGCAATCCAGAAGGAGGAATATGTGTGTGGTGTCAGATAGACAAGGTAAGAGGCTGCAGCGACATGTTGAGACAAGCTGCTCTGTTTTCATATTCTGGCCAAACTCTTGCATCTTGAGAGGAGTCTGTGAGATGGCAATAAATACCAGTCCTTTGAAACATGCCCCCAATGACAGGGACAGAACACTTATTTCCTTAGAGCAGGCAACTTTTCAGGGATTTTTTTTGCAAAATGGGCTGAAAATGCTGTATTATATTTCCTCCAGAATTAGAGCCTTGCTTGATACCTGAGAATATGGAGTTCTGCTTCCACAGGAAGATGAAGAAGACACTCAGCAAAAGGTATTACTGTGACTACATCTTCAGAGTCTCTTGCTATCGTACCTCTTCCAAGCTGGTATTCATGTTCTTCAAATAATTATGTCAGGTTACTCTGCATCTTCCAAGAGTCTTTCTCTCCTTTCTCTCTTTTTCACAAGTCTCCTCATGAATCTCCATGAGAGAATGGAGAGCTCTCCAGAATCTATTCCCTCAACGTACCATATCCTCCTCAAGAACTGGAGCAGACCACCAAGAATGAAGCTATGCCTGGATATTCACTATTTGTTTCCTGCAAATAAGTGAGAAGGAGGTGGTGAGAATGTGATGCTGTTTCATCATCATTAGAGGATATCTGGATGACAGGAAATAACACTGCCCTGGAGGGTCTGAGAAGTCACAATACATGGCAGCATTCCCAGACACCATCCTTTTCAGAGTCCTTAGTCTGCAGTAGACCTGTTTCTGTCTTGAATATGCTCTCTGAAGACTGAGTGGAGTGACAGACAGAATAGGTCATCAGGTGTCAGCAAGGTACCCTCGTGCTAGTCACAACACTGTGGGATAAAAGAGTATTTTTTTTTACATGTAAGGAATTAATCTCTGCAGTGTGGAAAGGCCAAGCTGCCAGAGAGGATACAGGTTATAAGAATTAAATGCAGATGGTGTGAAAGAGCTTAACCATGAGAGGAAAAAAATAACCAGAGTGCTGCTCTACCTTTCCTGGTAGAGTAGGAGAAAATTTAGGCTAAAGTTTCTGCTTTAGTTTCCCTGAAAGAAAATAATTATCTCCAAAATCAAGATTTATCTTTGGCTATAAAGTACTTAGTTGCAAAAAGTAACTATGTACAATCCAAATCCAAACACCTCAATTAGTTCTGTAAAGCATGTTTGTCAAAGAATGTAAGTCCTAACCTCGCCTAGCCAAAGAAATTCAGAGGCTGATTAAAACTCTTCACTCTACTTTTAAACTAAATACTGAATGGGTTTTCAGGTGTTGTGATTTTGAAAAGCAAAGTAAACAAGAAATCAACAATTCCAAATAAAAACTCGTTGAGGAAAACCTGTGTGTGCTACTTAACTTTGCATTCAGAGCTGAACAAAAAGATTGGTGTACAGTAAGGAATAGATTACCTCATCTCTTCTCTCCTTATTCAAAATCCATACCTCTATGAATCAAGAAAAATTTGCTCTGAGCAGCAAGATCTGCCATTTTCTGCCCTTTTACAAAATATTCACAGTCTGCCCACCCCTCAAATAAGGAAAACCAAAACCAACGGACCTCATAACCATCTGTCAGGAACATCTGATACAAACTTTCTAGTTCATTATGTTCATCCCATCACCTTTCCTCCACAATGGTATTCAAAGCTTCAGGTTGTAGACATGTAAATACCAGTGTCTAGATATCAGGTCCCACCGTAAATAGTGGAATGATAATTGCTATAGTTAATATTGTCTAGACAGCTGTTCATCTGTTCAAACATAAGCACCTTCTTCAGGATGAGGTGAAGAGTTCTTCTGTTCTGCTCACTGTTTTCTGTTCGCTACAACATACTGCATTTGCTACAATTCTCATTTAGACATCTAAACTTAGATGTCCACACTTTATTATTGAATTTTGACCTTATTGTGAAAAACAGGTGGTTTTGTAGAAACTATTAAAATAAGCACTGCTTTGGGGAAGGATTTAGAAGTATGATAGTTGAGAATACTACTCTTAAAAAGGAAAAAGGGCCTCAATTCCTTTGAGAGAAACTATTTTAACATTGAAATTGAAAATGAGATCAAGTGTGTGTGCCTCCTCTAAGCAAACTCCGTTAACGATTGGGTTATTTTCTCTGCTCATTGTCTCTGATACCTCTTAAACTTAATTTGTCTTTAGGCTATTTCTGGTAAAATAACCCAGTTTGTACAAAACGGATAAAGGTTGTATCTGGTTTATCCTGAAATAGCTAAAACTTCCCATATAGAAAGGAATGTAGGGCAGATAGCATTCGGTCTGATTTATACAATAAGATATCACTCTGTGACAGTCATATAATAGCTGGGGGTCATTTTTTGCTTCTCCAGCTATACTTTGAGATAAGAAATGGCTCATGCCATTCCTTTCTTGATTGTTTTCTTAAATACCTAAATAGCTTTTAATATTCAGGAAGGTTTCATAAGAATAGGAAGATATGGCATTTCGATGTTAAGGGTCTAAAATATTCTATTTGAAAAGTCATGAAAATGTTTTTATAATTCCAGAGAGTAACACCTGGAAAAATTTAATCTGGATACCTGGCATGAAGTAAGGTGACATTCACTTACCTCCATTTGCATCTTTTCTAACCATAAATTATATCGTCTGTAATAGATGATAGATGATGTGAAATTTCAGGACTTTAATGGAATAATGATGAATCTCATCTCATCTTTAGTAGTTCTCTTCTCCACCTGGAGATCAGAGATGCTATTTGTTAATTAGAGAAGACCCTGGACAGAGACACGTGTCTCTGATGTTGATTTTGCTGAGGAGATGTGTGATCATTCTGGCCTTGTTTGTGGCTCTTCTAGGAAAAAGAATCAAAAGCATAAAAAAAAAGCTTTGCACAGAAAAATGGAGGTGTTTTATGCCTCTAGAAATGACTGGAGAGACATTTAGCTTGACTTGTTAGAGTTGAAACCAAATGGAGCCAAAGACCTTACTTGTATTCTGTAGAGTTTTCCTGGAATTCTAATTAGCCCATTTCGTTTCATTTTTATTGTTCTGTCTCTGACTCTCAAATTCAGGTTCTGCATAAAATATAAGCATAAAAATGATAAAATGTTAGTTCAGAGTGCGATCAAACTACTTAAGTAGCTAAAGCTGTCAGAGATTCCACTCAACTTTCTCAAACACATTAAGGAGCTTTCCCTCTGGGAGAAAACCAGAAATTACCATTCTTTTCTTCCTGTGCTGTCTTTCTTACTTCTGTCGTCCTCTGTTCCCATGGTTCACTTTGCACATGTGATCTAATCATGTAATTTAAGGGTACTCAGGTTAATTTAATGAAATTTATGTGTTTTATAGCAGTAGATTATTTTGGCCTTATCCAGGTGGGGTATGGATTAGAAAGATCAGAGAAAATTCACACACACCCTCAACTCCAAACCAAACCCCCTCAAATCCCCTCTAAATTCATAGAATTTTCTTACTCATTCATTTCTGTCAAGTTATATTCCATATTATAAGGGCTTTTATTATTACTGGTTTTGCACCTTCCTTACTTTTGGAGTATATTTTGAGAATAACAGAAAATGGAACACAGAAACGAACTGGGGAAGAACCTTGCTTCTTACCATGTTGATAATTATTTCATTTACAACAATGAGTATTCATGTGCACTTGACATTAAAAATACATGTATGTACTCCCCCACAGACTTGAAAAGTACATCAGATAAAGCAAAGAGCATGTACTGAATATTCTATAACTCTGAGAACAACATCTGGGCAGGCTCTCTGAGTAAATATTAAACAATCTGCCAAGACATTTTCACATTCCATCTGCTCTAAGAAAATCACTATACACGTACATCCCAGTAGGGATGTATTATCAAAAGCCCTGTCTAAGGAAAGAATGAACTTCTCCATGTGTTTTCTTCTTCACAGAAAGAACAGAAAGAATACACAGAAGGGCAAGAGGGCATTGTTTATGTATTTTTGTTTGAAGACTCTGTCTACATATATTTTTTAATCAAAGCCTTCTGCACAAGACTTTACTTGGCAGCTCCAAAGGGATGAATGCGACAGCATAAATATAAAAACACATTGTTATTTTAAGCATCATAGTACAAAGTGTAGCACAACTACTCATTCTTGAAGTCAAGTTCAGTTTCTCCTTTCACTTCAACTAAATTTCAGCTTAAAACAAAATGTTGCTCTGAAGTATGGACTACAGCGTTCATCAGTTACATGCTTTTGCTTGTTTATTTCTAGTTCATATACATCTATTATCTCTACAAAATGTAACTTTTGTTGCACATTTGCTGGGAAGGCCTGGATTCCACAAACGGTTCTCTCTGCCTGCTTCTTATTTTGTAACTTAGTTTCTTCAGACCACCAGACAGAAACCTCCTACAAGACTATGCAAACTGCTATATTCTTTTCTTCATTATTAAAACAAAATATATTGTTCCTTATTCTTCCTTAAACTCAGAGTTCCATTTTTTTTGCTTAAAATGTTAGTTTTTAAATGTCACATTCTAATATTTTGCCTAAATAGTAAAAATCTGTTATTGGATTCCCTTTCAAGGCTAAATTTAACATAATGCATACATTTTATTGAATTTGAGAGAAGATTATAGTCTAACCTCCAGAAAAGGTTTGCCATTACACTTCTTTTCAATGTTGAAGGTAGTCTTCTGCTCATTTCCACTTAGTCTTCAGAGTGGTTGACCATAGATGCAAGTGTAGAACATCAGTCTAACACTATATACGCTCAGTAAGAAGGACCTATTTTATTACCTTTTTGGTCCCACAAAAAAAAACTGAATCTATCATAATGCTCGTTAGACTAATCAGACCATCTAAAATTTATGAGGTGTGAATGCAGCTAGCTCCACAACTTTTCTTATTCTGAGCTTTAGGAAAAGAAACCATCTCTCCAAAGCAAAACCGTACATCTTCTCTTCCTATTTCTTTTTCTTTTCTATTTTACATATTCCTTTTACCAGTGGCAATAACTGTTTCTTCTGTCTATGCAGTATCAAACTCCAGCATAGCTAGAATACTTGATCACTGGGGTTTTTTTTCCATTATTTTCAGACAGTTTATGCAATTTTTTAAGATTGCATGTGCCAAATCATTTGTCCTGCATGACATTCTGAACTGTTTTACACATGTGAAGTAGAAAGAGAAGTTACTGAAGAAACATATGCAATATACCCATAAATACGAAACTTCTGAAAATAGGGAAGTCATTAATATGAAATGAATACTTTATTTGTGTCAGTCCTTTACAGTTCCTAAAGGCCTTGATGCAAGGTGTGAATTACCTTGCTCAACAGCACTTTTAAGTACCTTACTGATACAGTTGCTACAATTCTGTAGCATCTGCTTTCAGTTAGGAACAGCTGAGGTGAAAAAAGGCCTACTTTGCAGTGAAGATCTCCATTACACACAACTAGAGGGTTTTGCCCTTGTCCGAATGTTATATACAGTAATGCATAACTGTAAATGAGAAGACATATCTGACATGATGCTTCAGCATCATATAATGTAGAGTCAGGTGAATCTGCCAACAAGAGCCTGGGTGAGAAACAATCAAAGTTGGAAAAAAAAAAAAAAGACAGAAAGGCAAAAAATAATAAATACCCCTCCATTTTATTAGGTTCTAATTGTTAAAGTTCAGGGGGTACTTAATGAACCAAGGAGAAAGTAGGACTTTGAGCTTTAGCAAAAAGACTTCATCATAATAATTTCACTATTATAGCAAATGGATTCAAGAATTCTGTGATACGTATCAAACTATTATTACATCCAGACCTTCTTGAAGGCAAAGCCACTCTGGCTTCACTGCAGTATTATGAAGGTAAGACATGTTGCTTAAAGACAAACAACATGGTGTCACTGCTTGCCTTGGATAAAGTAGAAGAGGTCAGTGCCCACTCAGTAGCCTCTCACACAGATGAAACTGACCAGACAAAATTTCTCTGAAAAGTTATGTTAGTCTGAGTTGAAAGGAGACATCCGTTATGTACAATAATCACATTTAGATCAGCAGTCTTTTTTTGTTTATTTACACGCATTACAGAATTTGTTTAATGTATTTTAGGGTTTCTGTTTTCATTTCTATACTTATATGAAAATAGTAACATTTATTTTTAATCTTCAGCAGCTCTGCCATGTTTCATTTCCATCTACCAGAGGTACAGGGAAAAAAAAAAAGAAACAAAACCAAAAAAGCTGACTATGCCCTGGTATTTGTAAACATTGTCATTACCATGTAGGGCAACTTGTTATTTCTTCAAGAGGGCTTAGAGCAGCCACTCATTCTTCTTTCTGAAAATATTACTGAAACAAATACACATATTTAAACAAAATGTTTAGCAGCTTATCCCCAACTGCAAATTAAAATTAATTTCAATGACATATAACTGGGTTTTTTTCATACAACTTTTATAATTTTAAAATTGATATTATGTCAATGATATAATGCAGTTGTCTGGCTTATCTCCTACAGAGATCTTTATTGATACTGTTGAAATTAGAAAACACTTTGTCAGCTGCAGAGAGAAAGACCAGATCCAAACTCTAAATCCAAGCTCTGATTGTCTAAACAAAAGTTAGTATATGCTTGTGCTGTAAATAATAGCATTTACAATAAAATATCTTGATTCTGATTAACCCAACAACATTGTTAAAAAGAAGCTTGACTGTGTGTGATCAACCTATGTACAGAAACACTGAGAATGTCAAGAAAAGAAAACTTTGCATGATGAGATCAATCTCATTACACAGACTTCTTAACTTTGTGTGGCTGAGCATTTGAAATGCTGTCTTCATAGGCAAATCCATTTTTCTCAACTATGGTTATTAAGTTTTAAGATCATTGTAAATTTTGACTGTAATTTACACACATTTAAAATGTGTTAAAGCTCATAGTTCAGTCATAGGTTTAAAGGCTCTTGCTATGACTTTTAAAGCACTCAGATGAAATCATATGTATGAAAAATGACTCATCAGTTGAAGTTCGCTTAATAGTACCTACTGGTAGGATACCAATGAAGAAAACTGCTAAATATTAATCTTTGAATGTTTTATGTCTACATGAATCTCTTAAACTACTAAACTTTCAGATCATGTTATACAGAATGATTTAAAACTAAATACAAAGTGAAATGGGCTATATTCATGTTCCTTATTCAAAATGCCAATTGCTTTTGATTAGGCAAGCACTCATGTTCCCCATAGGCAAATACTTTTGCCCAGTGATTCTTCACATATAGGCCTGTGAGTCCTCCAAACCAAGCAGGAGCAGGATACTGAACTGTTAACAGAAGAAATGAGTGTCTGCTTACTCCACTAAATTCATCCAGGTACCAGTGAAGATCTTGCATCTGAGCAGAACACAGTGTTAAATAGCATCCATCCAGAACACAGGGAAGACTAGTGGCTTTAATAATTAGATGAAGAAAAAATGATGATGTTCTAACAGGGCTGACCCTCCATTATATTCCTACCAATGGGGTGTATAAACAAAATCTTAAGCAGGTGATGAATACCAACTCTTTTTCTCTCTCTGTATAATTATATGTGCATAATAATTTACACATATTATTCTGGCAGTGTCTGAAATTATTTTCAAAGCAACATAAATTCAAATAAGAAGAGTGAGAAAGAGGTGCCCAAGAAGGATAAGTGACACAGCAACAAAATGAATATAAGAACCATCAAGAATGGGAGGACTAGCAATATAGGGGTTCCTGTTAACAAAGAAACAGAAGCACCAGAGTCTCTGGTGGCAAAAAACTGGAGCCAAAAAGTGCTTCCACCTAAAGCAGACCAAGGGGCTCAATCCACATAATTGTGATAGTACTATGCTGGCTGACATGATGTGTCGTCTCAGTAAGGAGGAGGCATGTTTAGTACTGATTTTTCACTCAGTTATCCAAGTCCTTGTAATTAAAGACTTCAACTAAGCAACTACATGTGATAAATAGCCTAAGAAAGTGCCATCGTCAAGACTGAGCACTTCATGCCAAAGATGTAGTGGCAATTTAGGGAAAAGAATGAGCTAAAGAGCTTGAAATCAGCAGAAGCATCCTACAGCATGATTGGCCAGCTCTCTCCCTGAAGAGTATTTCCAGCAGAGTTAATTGTTGAACTACTAGAGATATCTGTTGGACCTTTGAAGAAACTGTCAATTCTTAAATATGGAGGATCACTTCTGGTTTTTTATTCACTTTTATTTTAATAATTTTCCTTACCTATGGTCTGATGTTCACAATTCATTCAGCATTTAATCTCAATGGGTGTTGAAACTGAAGACTGTTTTAGTAAGCAAGCAAATTTGCTCTGATCAATTGACATTGTCCTTCATTTTTCAAGTGGTCTCCCTTGGGGCAGGGGCATTGCTTTTTTTCCTCTTCCTTTTAATATTAGCCATGTTTAAGGGCTCACACTTTGACAGAAATTTGTCAACATGAAAACAGTGGCATCAATTAGTTCTTCCAGATAGTTTTCCACTTGTAAAATGGTATTCCTACATATCAATTTATATGTCAGGCCTGTTTTTCAGAATATGTTGAACACCTTAAACTGCCTTTGAAGTCTCAGGAGATCTGTGTATCAGGTTTGATTTCTGTTTCTTCTGGCTTTACTTTTACGCTGGCTTTTGCTTTATAAAAGATTAGATAAAAAACAAAGATTCCAGATCTCAGTAAAAAGTCACTTTTTGACAGTGTATAAATGTAAATGCACATATTCATTTTAGAACATAATTATATCAAACTCTACATGCCATGTTTTTCTCTAACAGTTATGATTTTAATGACTGTTCCATCACTTTGCACTCATGCTGAACAGATACTAAAACCTTTTTCTCTGTTTATAACATGGTACTCCAAAAACAACTAACATGGAGTTTATTGAAGTATGAATAATATATAAAACCAGTAGCCCTTAAACTTATTACTCAGTATAAATAAATAAATCAACAAACAAACCGCTTTGCAAAGTAAAGTATCCCTTTGAGATAGCAAGCTGCCACCTTGGGAACACATCAGTTTAGACTACAGACTGTAACAACTATGCAATTCACAAAGAAAAGAAAACTCAAATAGAGAGATCAAGAGACAAAGATAACTTCTGCTGAACTTCTTTGTAAATTAGTACAAAAATAGTGTACTGTGTTTCTCAAGAGCAAATATCTCTGCAGAAACATTTGCCTTCAAATCATCATCAATATTTTCTTTCCTGAAAATCTTGCCTAATCATAAAGTAACTATGTAACTATGGATTGTCAAAAACTGTCACATCACCTGAGAGCCTGTCACATCTCAGAACTAGACACTGAGGAGTAGAATATGCTCGCAATTCTGTCTACTTTTATGAAAAATTTATGTTGTTTTAATACAGTTCTATTTAATTATTCTGACATCACAAAGGCTGTTAAGCAAATTTGTTACATGTTTCTTCCACCCTGCTACTTTCTCTGTGAGCATGTAAGGTTGAAGCCACAAAGTTGTTATCCTACTTTCTCTGAATTCTCACTGGTGTCTATTGTCTCCACACACAGCCCCTCATGAAGAACAAATTATGTAATTGGATTGATTTTTCTCTTCAAAGTCCTGTCCAAGTGTTAATTCACAAGAGCTATTCAAAGAAAGTGATCTATAAATAGATTCTTCCCCTCACTTGTATGCGAGCTTTCAATTGCGTGGAACATGTCTTTATCCTATAACTGGTATTTAAAGGGCTTTATCATGTTGTGATTAGTAATTGAAACAACAAATCTCTCTAAATTATCATTGTATCTGAAAGGATATGTTACAATGTTATCTTGTATAAGGTACAATGAAATAACATGCAGATAGGAAATTTTTGGTATTCACATTCTCAGTTAGAATTCATCCACTTAGAAAAGAAAAAAGTACATATCAGTTTATTGAAATGAGTTACCCTACTAAGGTTTCAATCTGTTAAGTATGTTTCTGTATTCTCTTTGTCTTCAGATTTTTCAGTCATCATAAAAATCCAGATCATAAATACAGAAAATATATTTAGATATAAAGACAAAGAACTATTAAGATAGCAAAATGAGGACGTGTTTAAGAGAAAATATGATTCTAATTAGACAAGTGAAAAAGATCTAGGACCACATCAACAAACAGGAATACCTTATTCTATGTTACTGGACAAATTCAAGAGTCTTTATGTGAACATAAATCCCCAGAAGATAATTTAATTCTGGAGAAAACTTATATCTGCCTGTATGTAATATCTGAACTTTACATCACTGTTTCTCCTGATTTAAAATTCTGGAGAGAAGATGGGGCATGGAGGAGGGTGGGGGGTGGAGCGTGTGACCTAAAAAAGGAATCACTCCTTTCGTTGAATCCATTTACGGTATATCTATCATCCATTTTGTTTACATATTCAGAAGATGAGCTGATCTTGTAAGATAAGCAAAGACTCTATCTTGAAGTATTTCAGTGCGTATGTGATGAACTAGATGGTTTTTGTGGCAAGCATTTTACAAATATCTAAAGAGATGTTCTTACTCCATATCTCAAATAACAGATGCATACCACAAACCTATCAACTTTGCATTGCTTTTTTTTTGTGTTGAAGCAGGAAGAAAGAGCATGCCTGTTTTGCACTGGGGGCTGCAAAATTAACTTACAAGGAGGTTTTACAATATCTGACAAATGCTTAGTTTTCCTCTGTATATGTTCAGGAAGATATTTAAACCTTTAATCAAATTGAGTCAAATCTACAGTCCTACTTTTCAAACTGCATGCTTTTTGATCGTATCTGAAACTTTGGGTTTCAGAGTAACTATCAGGCCATCCAAGAAGACATCTTTTATCTCTGGAATTCTAAATGCTGATGAACAAAAGACAGTTGTCCTTTATCACAGAGTTATCACTCAACTGTTATCACAGAGTTTGGTGAAAAAATTGTCATACTCTTTGTTAGATGCCATTTAAGTAAATCTGATCTGACCTTAATTACTGAGTTGTTGATTTTTACCTGCAAAGCATATGCTTAAAACACTGTGCAGAATTACAGCAGGTTACCCTTCATACTAAGGAATGAAACAGCCATCCTGACGTCAGAACATTAAAGTGTGAGTCTAGAATGAATCTAGAATGTAATGTACAAATGCACCTGGGCACAAAATAGAGCAAACACTATGTTTAGGAAATGTAGGTATCTATTAATAGTGCAACAGACAGTTTGATGTGCAGAAGTTCACCGCTAGAAATTAGGACATTTTCATTTAGTTCCCTTCATTTCAGTTTATCCATGAATCTTTAAATGAGGGAACTTGAAAAGGTCGACTTGGTCAGCCCGAACCCATCTCCACTATTTCATTGGAAGTTAATCACTAGTTGACTTCATGTTACTTTGCATATTCTTTCTCTCCCTGCCGCCATAAATCAAATTGTCTATGCAAAGTTACAGTTTCAAGAGAAAAGGAGGATGTCATATCTCCTCCCTCTCCCCTTCCCCCAAACCCCCATCAGATATTGGTTTATTATTTGATGGCTTAGTGCCATTTTGACAGAAGACATGTACAATAGTTTAACTCTATTGCTGTGTACAAGATTTTCTAAGAGCATCCTTACAGCGTAAAATTCTTCAGGAAATACAGTCATCAGTTTCTGTAATCTAAAAATCTCATTTGATTTCATTCGTAAGGTGACAGACTAATTTCTCAGCACTGTAGTTACATGGGAAATCCAGTGAGAGCGTCAGCATCCACAGTTTAAAACTGGTGTCCTGAGAGTTGTGCTCGTCAAGCTATATGGCAGTATCTGCTAAAGAACCACTTTAAAGTGTTTCACTACACAGGCTGTTCTCGGCCTGAAATTATTAGTCTGTCAGGGAATGGCAGACTCTGAGGTGAGCACAGGTACAACTGAGAGTATCTCTGACTGTCCCAAAGAGTATCACAGAGACACAGATACAGCTTTAGACTGGTACAGCCTATAGTGTTGGTGACTGCTCTTAATCACACAATAGTCTGATTTTGCAGTAACCTCCTTTTATGCAATGAATTCATGTCCTTTCACTGGACTCACTCCAGTAAATCCATGTCTCTTTTCTACTGGGGAGTCCAACACTGGACCCAGCACTCCAGTTGTGTCTCCCCAGGGCTAAGCAGAAGGGCAAGATCCCATCCTTTGAGCTGCTGGCCACTCTCTGCCTAATGCAACCCAGGAGGCTGTTGGCTGCCTTTGCTGCAAGGGCTTATTGCTGGCTCGTGGGCAGTTTGCTGTCCACCAGGACGCCCAGATCTCTTCTTTGCAGAGGTCTTTCCAGCCACCCCTGCCCTACCCCCAGCATGTACTGGTGTCTGGGGTTAAGTTACTTGTATGTAGAGCAGCATAAAGTAAGAGGAAGTAGCAATAGCAGAAAAAAATTATCACTACTAAAAAAATTATCATGTACTATGCATTACATGGAGCATAATTTAATGTTTTTGATTTTGTCTGAAAGTGACAGCAGCATCTCTATTGACAGATAAAGAATATCACTAAATTTATGCTTACAAAGGTGGAAGAAGATATTAAAAAGGGGAACAATGAATCCAAAAAAGCTGAGTTGCATCAACTTAGAGAGAAACCATATTCAAGAAAACATACAGAATGGTCCTAAAATATCCTAACAAAATTGAACTTCCTAATACCAAAATACTGTCTCATACTGAACAAAGGAGTTTCCCATTTCTCTAGGAAGAGCAGGTTGTTGTCTTGAAAACATTGAAATAAATGAGTTGACAAACAACAGCATGCACACTAATACAGTCAAAACAGAGCTCAACTGTAGCATAAAGCATTATTAATGACAAAGCTGAAGGAAAAATGAACAGCTCCGAAAACACTGGAAGAAATAAGTAATCATTCCACTATTCTCAATAAAAAATATATTTAAATATAATCAGAAGAGCATCCCAACTTTGACATTTTTACATATGAACCTACAAATCTATATAGAAATAAATGTAAACAGAATTTTGAAAATTAAATACATAAGACATAGGTAAAGAAAAAAAATTCATAACCACACATTGTTTTTCTGTGACTCTGCAATCTGGCAGTGATTAAAAGATTAAAATATTTGGCAACTGAATTCAGGAGAAAATCCTTCATGAGTTATAATCTCCTGTTTTTAATCTAGTAAAAGCAAATGGACACAAATCCAGTGAAACACATGAAATATTTTTCATGATGCTATTTAAAGTGTCAACTAATACATGTTCTTAGATTATGTATAAGAATTTTTATCAGAATGTGAGAACATTATGTTTCTGTTGCCTTGCACTCTAAACCTATCCTAGTAGGGGGCACTGATGTTACAGAGTACAATGCATTCAAACAGAACAGTGAAAGAGGTCAAATTTGATGCCAGCTGTCTAATCTATCACAATTATCTAATTTTAAACCCTCTTGGCACAAAGTGAGGGAAAATAAATTTTCTGTTTACCATTCATTTTCCCACTGAGTATAATCTGTTGATAAAAAAAACAAACAAAAAAGATAGTGTAAATGGATAATAACCTGGCACAATTGATCTAGTTCCGAAGGTCAATTAATCATTCACTTGCCTTCAAGAAAGTGTTATATTGCAAAGAAACTGATTTTTTGCTGTCTTCATCAGTCGAGTACTGTCCCTCTCAGCACCCACAGCCAAGGGAAAGATTTGATTTTCAAAAGCTCCTTAGAAGCTCAGGTTAACACTATGCAAAATATCTATAGTTCAGTTCAAATATTTATCATTGCATATCCTGTATTATTTATAGCACTGACCAGAACAGCAGTAGTTACCTGGTACATATGCGTAAATTCCTTCCACAGTGTAGTGCACTGGGAAGGAGTCGATGGTCTGCTATAGGAGAAGAATGACTCTCATTTCAGCGGCAATAAATCAGTGAAATGAGAATTAGCAATTTCTATCCATAATGCTACTCCAGAATTTTCTTCTGAAGTCATGAACCAGAAAAAGCTCACAGTGTATTGACTCAAGTTATTTCTTTTTGTTCTCTCTAAAAAGTACATTTATTAGTTAAATCTCAATGGCATGTATATTATTTCCTCACATAAGCATTGATGAAGGGTGACATATATCTTTATAGTTCAGGTATACTCACAGTGTTGCACCTCTATGCTACAGTCAAAGAAAGAAGAGAGGAGAGTATTTTAGACACTTAATCAACAGATGTACTAAATAATCAAACATCAGTTAAAAGACACCCAAGAACCTGGATTTAATTTAGAAATGTGATAGTGGCACACATCTTGTAACTGGTACAAATATACTGTAGATTACGCTTCTCAGACCTTACTCATCAGTGGAAAGTATGTCATTTTTTAATAATTCTGTCTTGATTGGGATTATAAAAATATATTTATTTATTATTAATTTTCAAACCCATTTCTTCATCCTTCCTTCACTCTAGATTTTTTTTTTCCCAATTTGTATAGCATAGGGATATGGTTAAAAAATTCTTTGTGGCACAAAATCCTTTGATGCTCTTTTTAATCTTACTGCACTGAAACAACTTGGGAGGATCATATAAACTAGTCTTCTACAGTCACATGCCTACAGACACACCCAGTGACTTGCTTTGACTATATTAATCACCTATTGCCTTTTATCCCATGTCTACGAGAGTGTAGGCTGACATTTTTATTTATAAGAAAAGACTTAATCATCCTTTTTATTTTTTACTGTACCCTTGCTGAAAAAAACTGTTGAAAATTGTTATTTCTGTTAGTGCCATTTCACCTCAGCACCTTCTAATCCTTTCAGTATGATTTAGATGCATAATGAATCACCAATCTACCTAGAACATTCCTGTGCCCTATTGCATGGCAATAAGGAGCACTGACCATACTAGATGATGTTTATTCAGCTTGCAGCCTCTTTCAGATCTAATGGGTAATCCTTCATCCAAAAGCAAACAGCCCTCAAATGGCCTCAGATAGATCTACAAAGTGTTTGTTGTCAGCATCGCTGCATTCCTTTTCATTTATGACATTTTACAGTGAAAAACTGACTTCATATTCTTCTAAATGCTTGGGCAGTAATAGGAGGAGAAATCAGCCACAAGATCCTGTGCTGCTATAAATTGCATTTACTAGTAAGAAATTAAAGGAGGCTTAAAGCTTATTTTTACTGCCAAAACATATTTAAAATAGAGAAAAGTCAAGCAACCTTATTATGTATTAAACCCTTTTATTCATCATCGGATCTGGTGTAGATCCAAACAGACTTCTTTCTCGTATTAGAAATACAGACGTATGTTTGCACACTCAGTAACAGTCTAGGTCACATAGCCTCTAAAATGATAACAATGGGGAAACAACATAGTTGTATATGTAATTGCTACTTAATAAACACCATATAAACTAATTTTATCATCATCATTTCATATCAGATATAGCTAAGACATCTCTTATCTTGCCAATTGGCTGAAATTAGGGTGACGTTTTTGTCCGCACTGCCTTCTCTCTAATGTTTTCAGATTTGAATATGGTTTTAATAAAGGGGAATATTTCAAACATTCTTCTGTTGTATTCTGAATAATTTTTTTCAATATTAGTGACAATATTCTTGTCCACTAACAGAAAAATATGTCTATTAAAAAAAAAAATCTAGGAAATCATAGTAACACAAGAAATGTAAGATGTGGTGCAGTATTTAATTAAAGTGAATGTTAATTCATTATATTTCGCATTAAGTTTCAACAGTATACATGGAAGTTCCTCAGACGATCAGCAACTGATTGCCTTATCTGTCTTGTCTATTATAAATACAATAAAGAGAGAGAGCAAATGTTTTATCACTATGTATGACTTCACCTTATTAAAATGGAACACAGAACATACGTTTGTATGCTTATATTTAAATATAAGACAGGAGAAAAGTGCTGAACAATGCCTGAATCTGATGTTCACGGTTCTAAGCAATATGCACTTTCATAGTTTCAGAGGAACTCATCATCACTTATTTTCTAGCCTAAATTTTAATTTTGAAAATAAACTTTAAAAGTTTTTAAGGAATTTTATGGAAAGTGCCAAACAGTAAGGTGCTTTAGTTCTGCTGTCGGCATTATAGGCGGTGGTGAAGACTGTCTCCTGTACATTGCAGTGCAACAATGCTGTGCAAAATCATAACTACACAACTTGGCTTTACAAGCAGTAGGGGTTTACTGCAGGGTTGGAGCCTCAGAAAGGAAAAATGTGCAGAATTTGTGGGGAAAAACACACACTCAGACACACACACATGCACACTTGCAGCAGTCTGGGACAACCGTCAGGTTCATGGAGGCCTTGACTCTCCTCAAGGGGACTTTCAGAGCAGGCGAGGGGTGGGAGGGAAGGAGAGCTGGACCCTACGGCTGGCAGGCAGCCCAGAAGCACATGCCCGGCTTCCATCATCCTGTGGTGCTTCTGCAACCACAGCTACTGTGGTGACAATTTCCCAGCCCTCTTCCCTCCATTGGAGGTCTCCTTCTATGATAAAGTGTTTCTTGGCAGCCGCTGGCCAACCTGAGCTGTCTGCAGCTCATTGACGGGCTGTCATTTTCACAGGCCACAGCAGGTGTCTGGGCAGCTGCTGCTCAGCTACTTTTTCTCACTTACCTACTACTTCATAGAATCACAGAATAATAGAACCAAAGGTTGGAAAAGACCTCAAAGATCATCAAGTCCAATCGTCTACCCAGCACCACCAGGCCTACTACACTATATCCCAAAGTGCCACATGTACATGTTATTTTCACACCTCCAGGGATGGTGACTTCACCAGCTCCCTGGGCAGCATATTCCAATATCTGACCACTCGTTCAGTAAAGAATTTTTTCCTAATTTCCAGTCTAAACCTCCCCTGATGCAACTTGAGGCCATTGCCTCTCGTCCTATCACTAGTTACCTGGGAGAAGAGACCAATACCTGCCTCACAACCATCTCCTTTCAGGTAGCTGTAGAGAACATTTCCTCAGTATCCTCTTCTCCAGACTAAACAGACTCAGTTCCCTTAGCTGCCCCTCATAAGACTTGTTCTCTAGACCCCTCACCACCCTCGTTGCCCTTCTATGGACATGCTCCAGCACCTCAATGTCCTTCCTGTAGTGAGGGGCCCAAAACTGAACACAGCACTCCAGGTGCGGCCTCACCAGTGCCGAATACAGAGGCAAGATCACCTCCCTACTCCTGCTGGTCACACTGTTCCTGATACAAGCCAGGATGGCGTTGGCCTTCTTGGCCCCCTGGGCACACTGCTGGGTCATGTTCAGCCAGCTGTCGACCAACACCCCAAGGTCCTTTTCCACTGTGCAGCTCTCCAACCACTCTTCCCCAAGTCTATAGCATTGCATGGGGTTGTTGTGACCCAAGTGCAAGACTCGGCATTTGGCCTTGTTGAACCTCATAGAGTTGGCCTTGGCCCATCGATCCAGTCTGTCCAGATCCCTCTGGATTCTATGATTCTGCATGAGTCTTGATTCCATGATTCTGTGATATCATATTTCATTACGGTCCATGGTTTCTGTTGGATGTTTTGCAAACAGGCAAGTCAAGAAGTATTTATGGATAATGCAGGTCACCCACAAGAGCTGAGGGGGAGAAATGATTGAGTTGTTCTGCTCCTGGAAAATCAGAGAGAAGTGCTTGAGTGGTGAAAGCCTCCAAGGTAAAGTATGCCCTCTGCTGAAAATTTCTGACACGCCATTAGCTGTTCAGGACAAAGAGACTTTTGAGGTGTAACCAGTTGTGGGAGGTGTATAGTCCGTGCGTGCCATTGTCCCCTGCAGCTGGAGCCTGCAGGCACTTTCACAGCCCTGGTGAGGAGCCAGCAGTGATGCGTTCTCCCAGCTGTTGCTCAGACCCTGCTCCAGGGACCACAGTCTCTCTGGAGGAGGCGGTGCTGGTAGCTGTGCTCAGGGAAAGTCAGGGCCTTGATGAATTTGTACACCCCTCCTCACTGACGGTGCTGCAGACAAGTTTGCAGGACTGTATTGAGGAACAGAATTCCTGACTCAAAATTTTGAAAAATATCACTCACTCTGAGTAAATGCCTTGCCGATGTGCTGCTGTTTGGAAAGCATTGCTTTACTTCCAGGAAAGCTGCTGTGGCAGTCTTCCCTGTAGGACAAGGCTTCCCCGCATTTTGTTAAAGGTGAACAGCGTCGGATTTTCTGCCTGCTAGGCAAGTGCCATTCCCCTGGGTTGCCCTTCCTTCCTGACATCATTCAGCAGTGTCGACTGGGTGCTGTTCACAATAACTGAATCTACTCCACTGTCATTTGACTTGTAATATTTGCTAAGGGAGCCACTTGGAGATAATGGAAAGTAACTTAAGAAACTTAAGAATACGACTTCTTTTCTTCCTAAGACTTCTTTTCTTTGTAATTCCTGAAGAAGTCTTTTCTCAGCTCTCAAGGTTGATCTCTTCTTCAGTGGCAAGCAACCAACAATTAGTGAGGTTTTTTCCCAACTTGTTCCCATATTTTCAAGACTTGCACTATTACCTCACACTTAAACTTTGTATCATAGCAAGAGATACCTGGTACCAAAGTCTAGTTCACACAGCCAATTTTCTAGTAAGTTGACTGACCAAGGCTAGAGCATCACACATTTAGCATACAGCAAAGTCAGCAAAATTTTAACCTGTGTCCTGTTACTAGCAATGGCAATACTGCTCTATCTGGGTCATCATGACCCAACAATAGATGCCAGGCGGCCTTCTTTCCACTAAATGAAGAACCATGCAAAAATTCTAGATAAATACAAGTGAGGTCATTTCTGCATTAGTACAGGACTGCTGGTTTAATAGGTAGCTCAGGTGGTTAAGCCCAGAAATCCCTGCACTGCTTTTCATTCTGCAGTAAAGATATATCTATTGTCACATGAAAAGAATATCAGATATCCACTTACAGATGCTGAGATAACTGCTTGCGTGGAATCAAATAGCTATAACTTCCAGCTGTGTGACAAAATGATAATTTTCCTTCAGTGAAAAAATGAAAATTACAGTTTTTGCACATAGCTCTGAAATGTAATTACGTCACCCTATGCTGTGATTGAGCTCATTTTAGGAAGCCAGAAAAGCCATGAGCACATGTAATGTCCTGCTTCTACTTCCCCTTATATCAACTGTGAATGGCCATACATTATGCTTCTTAAATTTCATGAACTCTGTTATAATCTTTTGTATATGTTACTCCACAATATAGTATTTTTTTTGTTTTGTAATTAAAGGAGACAAGAAACTGGGTAATTGGAGAAAATTATCATTTATGTTCTCCAATCCCAGAAACCAATCTGAATGTCTTCCTGCACATGCGTTTCCATTGCTTGAGATTATCATAGACAGTAAACGCCAACAGAAAAATAAACGTGCAATCCTTCTTGTAATTTCAGGTGCTATTCACACTTACACTGACAGTTGACCATTAGCCTTTTTCCAGTCTTTGGAAAGACTCCCTATGTAAACAACAAGAGCATACAGTACTTTGAAGTTATACTTAAGAGATTACAGAGTTTACACACTAGAATTATGGCTATGCATAAACCGTATCTAAAAGCGGTGTTAAAAACTATATTTGAAGCTTGAATATAGCAGAATTTATAAATGAATGTGATAATAATTATTGATTTGGAACACTTATTTTCTTATCTCTCTCTAATATGTTACAAGTTATACATTGTGAAATACCTGTTAAATCACCTTCAAGCTATAACAATAAAAAGAGATTTATCAGCTTGACAGTAAACTAATTCCAAATTGATTTATGGGAGCTGAGTACATTATGAAATGTTTGTACTATATAACAACTTTATCAAGGCAGGTAATGAAGCTTACTTTCTAGCATTTATACCAAGACACAAGAACTGTTCCTGTGATTAAAGATTAACATTTACCTTGTATATCTCATACTTTATTCACTGAATATCATTCCTACTTAGTTACTGGAGAAGATACAGATATACTGAGAGATTTAAGTCACCCTTCAATTTACGCCTTTTTTAATATTGTCCACACTGTAGCCACAAAGCCAAAGTTCAGTTCAGAAGCCAGCTAAATACATTTATTTAGGGGGAAAAAAAAGAAGGTATTTTACAGTAGGATATTCCTGATAGTGTCCCTATCCACCACTGTATTCCTCACTTCCTCTGCCTTCTCAGCAGAGTAGAGGCAGTTGCCTCCAGCAGGACTGAGTTAGCTACTGACGGAAAAATGATCTTCACTGTTCAAGGTTTCCACCTGTTTTTCTTTACCTAACTCATTATCCCAGCTATGGACATTTTTCTCCTTCTAAAACATAGTCAGAAGAGATGAGCAGCATTAACACACCAGGGTTCTTGAAATTGTAAGCCAAATATCACAAAATCTTTGTAGGTTGGCCTCTACACATCTATGGACTAGTCGGTAGACTCCAGTAGGGCTATTCAGATCTGATGTACTGTAATGTAGCGAGGGTGTAGACCTTTAATATGCCTTCACTCCTGATGCTGATAATGAAGTAATTGAACATTCACTTACTGTAAGAGATTTTATGAATATTATAATATTTTACTTCTATTATGCTTCTGTTAAATGTGCTGTCAACATTCATTATGGAACTAGAGTGGTGACCAAATAAAACACCAAGTTAATTTTGAATTTTGGGTACTGCAAAGAAGAAATTAATGACTGGCATGATTCTCTTTTTTTTCTTTTCTTTGTTTTTATAGTCGTGTGCTCCTTTATTTTGAAGGTGAAATTGCAACATTCAACAGGCTGGTTAATTAATTAGTACCAAGCCCACTGCTGACTGACAATAAATTGTTTACATAAAGTACTAATTAAACTGAGCACAATTTACTGGTTTATCTTTTTGAAATAGTTGTTTGTGACACAATTCTAGTCTTGTCTGTAGAAAACTGGCATTTTATGAGGAAGAAAAAAGCCGTATTTTCAACAGATTTCAGTGATAATTTTCATTAAGGTCTGACATTTGTCCCAATATATTATGCTGTCATTAGCTATGTATTGCATTGGCTATACACTATTCTTCTTTCCGTTCTAAATTACTGTATCATTTTCCTTCACATCTTTGTCTACTGAGAAATAAACAATCATACATGCCAGAATTCTTGTGTGTTTATACCAATATATGTATGGTATATTTTGCCTAGAAAAATACCTTTTGTCTTCTATGAATATTCAGATTTTGGGCTTTTTATTCACAAGGAACATTTGATTCATCTTAGGGCTTTATCATTTATTATGAGAGAGGAATTAAGTGTATCTGTTTTTCTTTAGTCTGTCTACTAAGCTTTTTTTGGAAAGGGCTTTTGTCCTAATTACTAGCAAGAATTTCATGTCACTTTATATCTAAGTGTTTTTTAATAATATTTAAACTCATTGTAGAGCTGAGTACATACTGTTAATATTTTTAGATTTAACTGTGTTAATGTGTTATAAACTGAAATCTTATAACATCATAACAAAGAAGAAAAGCATATTCAATAAATAACAACTACAAAAAAATATGTTCATAAAAATGGCCAATACAATATGAAAGCAGATATATACCTTCCAGGTCTGATTTCCAACGTTTCTAAACACTAATAATCAATTATAGCATTCCCCAACAGTTCAACAGGCCATATCCCTTTCAACAGAGTTATGAACAGAGAACTACGAAAAGCAGAATTAACTCTGAGTCACCAGAAAAACATAGATTATTCAAGTATACAGAAATATTCAAATTAGAAAGAAACTACCTTCCAGAACTCAAAATCTGTAAAGAAATAGTTCATAAAATTATTGTCTGGTCATAAGGAATTGTGGTGTGACTGGAGAAACAAAATAAGCGCTGTATTTACAAATTAAAGTTAAGAAAGCTGCGTACAGATTCTTTGGTTTAAAGTTTTTCACAGCTCCTGTCCAGTTTATGCATTAGTGTTTGTTTTCTGTACAAATCTGATTATGATGTGTACCACACAGAAAAAAAGGAAACAGATTATTTTTCACCTGTCATTGAAGCAGAGCTCAAGTAGGGAATTCACATGAAATAAATATATGTTCACAGTATTCCTAAATTTGGTATGGAGGCTTAAACAGAGAAATCAGCTGATCTCAATACTTTATATTTAAGAAAAACTGAAGAAGACAAGTAGAAATTTTGTTAATGGGAAATGAATGTTAGATTGTGCCAGATTAAATGAGTCTTTCTTTGGAAACTGTATTTGGCAATACTACAAGAGTCCAAAGATATTCAGGTGACAAAATAGAGGTGCCTACTTTGGATTAAGTGCACTAGCTCTCTAATCCCACTGACTCTGTTCACTTGAGCGCATTATTGTAGCCTAGATGTCAAATTCACTTGCAGAAAATGGAATTTATATGTCCAGTTATAGAGCTGAAGCCTACTTTGCTGATTAACCCATGTTTTTGCAAAGGCTAGAGACCTGCAGTAATGAACGTTTTGAATAGTTCAGTGTCTGTTTCCTACTTTAAAATCATTGAGAATCCGCGTGTTACATGTACTATTTCATTCATTATTAAAGGCTGTACAAGTTCTGGGAGACTGTCAAGTCTCAAAGGGCACCAACAGCTCTTAACGTCCTTGCCTAGCTTCCCAGAGCTCCACCACCCTGCCCAGGACACAGAACCCCAGATCCCATGTCCAGTCCTCCGGGGCTCCCCTCACCCTGCCCAGGGCCCAGGACCCCATGTCAGCACCCTGGGGGCATAAGCCCCTGTCACAGCAATGCCACAGCAGGGCCAGTGTCCAGCTCCCCACAGCCCTGCCCTTTTGTGTATAGATTTCAGCTTTATAAAAATTTTCCTGCCTAACCTGAGGTGTGGTAATATTCAGTATTCTCATCTGTCATATTCTCAATATTCTCTAATCCATATATGGAGCCCTACCAGAACCTCTCCCCCACCTGCCTGACCCCCAGCAGCTCTCAGGATAAAAATGCTACTTTCTTATTATGGAGAATGAATCTTCTTTCTGTGAATTTTACATGGCTTGAGGGAAAAGACATGCAAAAATCGCATTGCTCAGTGATGACAGGTTATGTCAAATTTATTAACAAGCAGAACTACAAAACTGTATAGAATTTGGTTTTATTATTTTTATCTGAAATAAAAAAATAGACCCTGGTAATCTTTACTTACAAAACTGTTTCCTAAAAGAATATCTTGTTCCAAAGTAGAATTGTGATCAAGTTAAAGTTGCATTAAAGATTTTAGCATTCATGTGTTTTTTAGACTTGGACATTATCATAACATCTACTACTGCATGAGCGTAAAATGTATCATTTATAGTGTTAAGCCAAATTCATTAAAGCATTTAAGATGAAAATACCCAGAAATAGCATTTACTCAACATATTATATTTTAATTATATAAAAAGGATGAAAATATCAAATTAGTATTGATATTCACAACCCATATTCTTAACTGCAAGAATAACAAACAAAAGCATTTTCTCATAATGCAGTTTAACTGACATTAGTGACAGATTTTAGAACTGAGGCTTTAGGTAAAAATAATGAATCATTTTGAGATAGAAATTAGCATAACAATGCATTAATGACAAAATGTTGCAAAAATATTGATATAAATTCAGTATTTTTTATAAATTCATGTTATCATTCTCCTTCTGTGTTTGCACACATCCAGGATAGGAAAATGTGGAGGTCCTGGCTGGACAAGAGGGGACATATCTTGGTGCCACTGAGCAACCCAGGTTCCGATCCAGAGGTGAGCCTTGGGAGCGGCGGACACGGAACCCTGCTGGGAAGGTAGAGCGACGAGCTCGGCACACTGGAGCAGGGGGACCGTCATGTCGCCATTTCCTGCCACGCTGTCACTTCCTGCCACGCTGTCGTTTCCTGCCACAGCACTGCTTTCGCATCGAGACGCAGCTCTGCACCAATCACAGCGAGTTGCAGCAGTTTTGCCTATATATGGTTAGGGGTCTAACCAATCAGATGCTGTAATTGCTTTGCTACATAAACCTTGTTTTTCTGACTAATAAAGGTTGAACGATCAATACTCATATTGGGGTGACATCGTTACAACGGATCCGTAACCCACGCCAACATTTGGTAGCAGAGGATGGTTTGGTCCCTGCGGCAGAGGATGGTAGATTTCCCTGCAGGAATACCCGAGACTGCGGTGAGCAGCTAGAGGGGGCGCGTGGGAACAACGGCTGGGAGTGGTGCTGCCTGGGTGCAGAGTCGCAGGGCAGACATGGACGGCCGCCTCCCAGGGAGTGAAATGAGCCCCGCTGGTGCTGCCTGGCGCAGCTAAAATTGAAGGTGGAGGCCAGGGCCACAAGCATGGAGATAGAGGCTGCAGCAACGTTTCTCATCGGTATACTCTCTAAGAGAGGAATAGACGCAAAGGCAAAACAGCTCGTGGAGTTGATTAAACTGGGGCAGCGATGGGGTCACTTTGCGGATACCCAGCTACTGTTTTCCGTCTCGGAATGGCAAGAGTTAGGATAGACAATGTGGGAAAGGACAGTAACGGGGGAGGAAAAGAAAGAAAAGGAGATAAAAGCCGTCCATGAGCTCTGGCGAACAGTATTAGAGACCTTAAAAGTCACGAAAGCTGAACAAGAGGTGGCGTGTGCTGCAGCTCGGATGCTAGCTCCTGAGCCCGGGAAAGATCACGCACCTAAGCCTGGGACATTAGCACAGGTTTTTGGGCTACCTGCCGTTAGAGGGATGACTGGGATCACCTGTAAAACAATTGCCGAGATTCGAGCAAGTGTGGAGTGTGATTCCGACGCTGGCAAAGAAGGGGGGGGCCCGCTGGAAGTTGCCGTTAGAGAAACCAAGCAGAGATGTGAGCCGGATGCGGAAGTACGACTGCCCCTGGGGAGAGGGGAGAAGTTGGACGCGGAAGTACAACTGCCTTCCGGAAGAGGGGAGGAGCGGCTAGTACCACCTCCAGAGGGGGAGGGAGAAGGGGCGTGGCCTACAACATCGGCCCCTCCTCTCAATCCTCCGTTGCCGCCCTCCAGTGAGGCGTCTCCACCCCTGACTCCCTCTAATGGCGGCCAGAGCAGATTGCAGGGAAAGGCAACGTGTAATCTTTTGCAGTCAGTTTTG
>Ga0065711_1003371_pt1 | contig 28281 bp, 12 predicted proteins | sample Hoacrofraction12_FD_59098 | JGI IMG/M metagenome (GOLD analysis project Ga0065711, IMG submission 59098) | Hoatzin crop microbial communities from Cojedes, Venezuela - Epithelial fraction 12 v2 (version 2) | ecosystem: Host-associated > Birds > Digestive system > Esophagus > Crop | place... | reverse complement strand
ACAGGACCTTGTCCAGGCGGGTCTTGAATATCTCCAGAGAAGGAGACTCCACAACCTCCCTGGGCAGCCTGTTCCAGTGCTCCGTCACCCTCAGAGGGAAGAAGTTCTTCCTCATGTTCAGACGGAATTTATTTGCTTATTAGACGGAGTTTATTTGCTTATCTTCTGTTTACCAGAGCTGAAACATGAGCTGCAGCGCTGGGATGGATCTAGCTGAGCACTCTTTCCCAGAATGTTAGATTTTTTAGTAGTTCAACTTGAGAAAGGTCTTTCATCTTTAAAGATGAAACCTGTATCTAAATCTGATTAGGATGCAACTTATCTCAAATTCCAGGAAAATTCAAACTAATATTTAAGTCTGACTTTATATCCAGTGACTGTAACCCTGACCCTATGCAGACTCCTATGTTACATGTATCTTCCGTAAATAAGCTGCCTCCCTGGCTTTGATGAGATATGTCAACACGAGCAGATGATTTTTTTTCTGAAATAAGAACCTTAGTCTTTGTTTTAGGGAAGGGTTTCTTTATGTTAAACAATCTTGTGTTTAGTGGAATATTTGAAAATGTTCATATTTGAATTCCATTAGAAACATACCTTCAGCAAATTTTGTCTTATGAGTTCATAGTGCATAAATGCAGGATTATATAAAAGACAAAGTTAAAATTTGATTAACTAAAAATAATTAAGAAAACTTACTCCAATAAGATAAATGTATGAATTGTTTACAGATAAAAAGTTAGAAATAATAAGGAATCACTGTAAGTATTGAAGACCAAACAATATACCCATGCAGTTCAGTTGTCAATATAAAATTTCTCATGAAGATGGTTTCAGCAATACATGGCCAAGATAAATGGAAGATATCAATACACAGGCAAATAAGACAAAGTTATTTTTTAGCAGTTGGTACACTTTAGAGAAACTTCTTAAGTAATGAAAGCCTGTATTTGCTGCCTTTAGGCATGGAAATACTGTTTTTTTTGTAAATTGGATGCATGTCAAATATTATTTCTCCCAGACATGTTCCCGTGGCAGAATAGCAGCAAGTCCTCGACCTCTTGGCTGTGTGACTGTCCTCCTTGTTTACACCCCAGAAAGTCTTATCATAGCTCCAAGAGGGATAGCAGACCCTCTTTTCAGTACTTCACTGTCTTTAACTGTCAAAGGCAGAGAAAGAAATGAAGAATTCACCTACATATTTTAGTGATTGATTTAATTCTTAAATGGAGGGAAGTCAGCATTATGAATATGTGAATTAATTGCCTGCTGAAATAATGAATATGTGTGAAATCTTTTACCAAGTGTGTAACAAAAGAAGAAAGAAAAAAATATTCTGAATAAAAGAAAGATTAAATATGCCTTTTGATTTCTTATGAAAGGGGAATTTTAAAAAGAAAAAAAAGGGAAAAGAAGGATTTCATACAGTTTTCATAATTTACAAGGACTTCAGTTTTTGGATATAGGCATCATGTTTCCATATGTTAAAAAATGATAGTTTTGATTTTATGATTTTCCTTGGTGGATGTCTGAGACAAATACATGCATCATTACTGGCCGAATCTTTTCTTCATTGGAGATTACTAGAAATCCAGATGATGGAGAGTACTCTATTTATTTTTTCCTTATATGCAAATAAGCCTATTTTTTTTTTAACAGAAGGAAAATAAAGTCAAGCAATGCAGTATTCTCGTTTTAGGCACAATCTTGGGAGGAACTGATGGATATTAACACTGTTCATCTCATGTATGCTATTATACTGCAAAGTAAACTCGTAACACTGGAGAATAAAGACCCTTTGTTAGAGAGTGAAAAATTCAGCTCATCCCAACTAAATCTAGGCAGACTGAGATGCCCTATTAGGATACTAATTGTCATGGCTCCTCGGTGTAGTTGTCTACTTAAAAGGATACAGAAGTCCAGAGATGCTTTCACATACTGCTCAAATGTTTGATTTATAGTATGTTTAAAAAAGGGTATTTTATAGAGTGATATGTTTTATGTTACAGAATAATGTCTAAACGTAATATTAAGTATATGCATTGTTATTGTTGTTATTAACAGTTACACAGACTAGACTTTTTCACTCCCAGTTTGTTTGGGGTGATGCATGCTATTCAGACTGATACCAGAACTACGTTTTAAAACTAAGGTACACTACAAAGACAGATGTATTTGGAACTCATGGACTTACTTTAACATGTCATATTAATTTTAGCTTAACCCCCTGGTAGCGTTAACTTATTAACAACATCTTAACCCTCTTTGCCAGCAATTTTTCATAGATGTAAACTAAAACATAACTACGTCTTTACCTTTGAACAGGTGAGGGTGTATTAAACTTCCAGTGGTCCCTTCTTCTGAATGTCTTCTGCTTTCCTTCTGAAAATCTGCTACCTCAAATGAAAACTGGTTCAACACAATTAATATTCTAAGAAATTGTTTTCCAGTATGATCTCACACAAAAGAGTCCCTAGAAATTCAGAACTTGTAAAGTTATTTTCACAACTGAGAAAATTTAACAAAAGGGAGGTTCAAAAATGGATTAAAATCGTTAAGAACTTTTCCATCACATGAAAACTACATCAAAGCATAATACAGGAAACCATTTTTTTTAACTTTCAGTTTAATATGGTTTTAAACTGCCTAAAATACCATTTTTCAAGTTCATGTAGCAAGTTATATTACGTTTTTAAAGAAATGCTTAATTTTATGTTTTCTGACAATTTTCTTTGTGTGTCTATGCGTGTGTGTATTTTTCTCATTGTCTTAGGAGAGAACAGGTGGATACCCCACCAAATAAAATTGGTCACTGAAGTGAGTTCATTAAGCATGTGTTAACAAGATTAGTCTTAATTAGATAAGCTTTGAAAACAATAATTCAATTTCTGAATCTGCTCTAAATATTAGCATCCTTTTCCTCATTTTCATTATGGTTCTGATCAAAATCCATTTAATGGTAGTTCTGAAACTCCACATGCCTTCAGGAGGGTCCAGTATTTTGTCTTACAGTTTATGGTTTTGAAAGAAATGCAAGAAGAAATGGTATTAAGAGCAGATAAAACAGTGAGCACAAAGTGAAACACTTCTCATGCTATATTTTAATTTTGGTGGAGTATGCGGGAGGGTGAGCTCTCTGTTAGCTCAGTTCACATCATTTAACATATGTCTCATTTTTGTTTTCCTACAAAAAGATTTGTGTGTAATGCTGACAGAGAGCTCAGAACTCTTGATCAGAATGAGGGCTAGTCTCTGCTTCCAGTAAAGGTGCACTGGAGACTATAGATGTTGAGGGAAGACTTCCATTCTATAAGTAGACTGTTTACTAATAGTGTAACAATATAAATTACTGCTTTTTTGTTACTTCAGCAAATTGGTGTGGGCATACCAAAAGTTAAATTGAGAAAAAGGAGACCCAATGTGCAGGTAACTTTGGATGGAGGTGATTAATGCATTAGAATGCATAGACCTGGAAATACAATTAGAAAGCTTCTGCCCTGCTTACTAGGAAAAATCTAACTAGAGAACTGTTTACTTTGACAAACAGCTTCCAGAGCATGAAGCCTGCATCCTTCCTTGCTTAAATAATAGAAAACATGTTATTGGCTGTAGTGAAGGGCATTCCGTTAAATTATGGTGCTTTACTAATAGGTGCTAATTAGAGCCATGCTGTAAAAATTATTCTTCAGATTTTGAAATGAATTTGAAGACTGGGAAAAAAAAAGAGACTACTTGTGCTGGCTTTGCTTGCATAAACCAAAAGTCAAGAGATCATTCTTACAACTTTTTTGACAGGTTTTATTGTACAGTGTATGCTGTATAACATTACAGAATTCAAATGAACCATTCAGTTTTTTTCTGGGGAAGTCAGAGTAGGGCATATGTTTATCTGCTTTTACATTGAGTTTCTCAGTTTAACAAACACAGCTTCAGAGGATTAACTGCCATTAAGCAAACAGGGAAAAGGAAATGGTAACAGTTATGTAATGCAGTCCCCGAGCAGAAAACACTTAATGAAAACTTAAAAATCATTAAAGGAACAGATTAATTATCTAACCAGTAAAATAACAACATTAGATACAGTATATCAATGTTAATTTCTTACACATACGGGAATATGTAATGCAGAACTGGTGGCTTGCATAACAGCACCAGTAAAACATGGTGTAAAATCCTGAGCTAATTCAATTCAGTGATTTCACCAAGCTTGAAGCGGCTGTGTTTATACCACATCTAGAAGACCACCTCTGGCCTAGATTTTTTGTTTATGCACTGGAGAAAGCAGCACTGGAACACAAAAAAATCTCAGTGTTCTGAGCCGCCTTGGCTCCTCAGCGTGCCGGGCTATGATTTGGCTACTGCTGGGTTTGCGTGGCAGTTCTGGCTGCCCAAGGAAGTGCAGCTCTGGGCTCCAGTCCACTCCAGATGCTCCGGGGTCTCCCTCTGGAGCCCAGGATTTTGCTGCCTTCTTACGATCGTTTATTTTAAAAGCCTAACAGCCCGTGTCTTCATTAGTACTGCAGGTATAAGCAGGAAGTAAGCTCCTGCAACTCGCACCACAGAAGACTTCCATAGAATTTTTGAGAATACCGACCTCCCAAAACACACGACAACGGCATTTTAATGATCTTTTTTTTATGTTGCTGCACCAGTTCTTTCTTTCTTTGTTTCCTTCTTGGTTTGTCATTGAAGTAACAGATCTTTGCCTTTATGCTGAAAATGGATTGCACTCCCTTTATTTGCATGCTTCATTGCTAGTGATTTACTTCTGTTTTCTTTTGTTACGTTGTGCTGGTGGGTGTGGTGGTGGTGTGCTTATTCTAGTCATGTCGTGTGCATGACTGGATAAAGAGAAGAGCAAACTGAAGAGTAAGTTTGTTTCTTCGTGGCTTGGAATAAACACCCCTAAATGGCAACCTTGGAAGAAAAAATTATGGAGCCCAAATACTGGTAAAAACACATGCTTGGGGGAAATAGACATAGTAGGGAGAATGGTCTTCTATTTAAAGTACGGGTCTTGGAATTTTCTATTCTAATTTCTAATGGATTTCTTTGTGCCTGAGGCACATAACATAATGTATCTACACATACTTAGTTTCTTCATCTATTAAAAATCATTAATTAAGTATCTTATGACGAATGTGTGGTGATATAATGTAAGTCTTATAAAGAACAGGAGCAAACATTTAATATATACTTGAATTTTGACATACTGTTAAAGTTGACTATTTTGTCTTTGGGACTCCTTAACTATGGCTAGCCCAGGTTATCATTTGAAATGAATATTGACCTTGATTTGATGTGATGGCTTTTGGTTTTCTTTTTTTTACCATTTCTTTTCTTCTCTGTTCCTTTGTGTGTTGAAATGGAATGTGAACTTCACAAATGCCTCCTCTGCCATGCCATTGCCTTCATGCATGCTGTTTGGGTTTGACCATGCTGTTCATTACCCATTGCATGTAAGAAAGTTTATTTTTTAATTTATTTTTACATTTTAGCTTTTTGCTATTTATTTTGAGAGTGTGGATTTGTTGGGGGGGGAAAAAGCAATTGCATAACAATAATTAAACTGTTTTGAATTAGTAGAGAGCATATGTTAATGCTATTATATTAAAGTTACTAGTTTTATCTATCCTATATAAATAGGAACATAAAAATCTATTTGAAGTTATCAGTAGACATTTAAAAGCAATATCTGGAACCTTTGTCTGAAATATTTCCAGTGCATATTCTCGTTCTGAGAATAAATTTGTTGGCTTTTCTCTTAGGAGACAGTAAGTCTTACTTGTTAAGAACAGGAAAGATTCCATATACCCAGAAACGTGCACATTTGTTCAAGAATATGAAGGAATAATTTTTTGTCTTCTAACAATATTCTATATTACAGTCTTGAAAATAAGGACTATTGTTAAGCTCTTAATGCTGCAGACTGTTTAATGAAGGCATCTTTTACGAGCTATTCAGGATGTAACTTTCTTCCAGTACATATATATATTTATATATATATACACACACACACAGGAAATATGTACATAAATTGTAAGGAGACATGCTTGCATTCTTTGATAGAATAGTCGCATGTACATTTGTCATGTACCTTTGCCAAAAATGTTAGGATAGAACAAATTTAATAATAATTTTGAAAGAAAGGACTTTAGTCTACCCTGTAAATAAGTTAGTGTATCTGAATCACTGAAATTCTCTAAAATTGTCAGAATTTACACTAGTCTTGAAATACTAGTATCAGCTAATGACAACTTCTGTGTTGCTAGTCATTTGAGAAACAGTGCTCAGTTACTGATAAAACTAGGCCTTGAGATCTTTTCATGTATGAACTGTCCTATTACACAAAGCAAATTATTATCAGTTAAAATAAATTGCTAAATCTGGAATTTCTCATCTTCTGTTCTAAACTATCAGATTTGAATGACTAAATAACACACCCCATACTCTTTTTTCTAAAGATCCTTTGTTAGGTGGGTGCACTGTATAACTACTGAGTGGTGAGGATTGAGGATTTTTACACCACATGTGATATAAAGTCAATGGGCTTAGCCAAAATTACTCAAAATAAAAGAGTCAGATTCCTAACAACAGGTATGGAAGATGGCTCTGCCCAAGTAAATGCAGACTGCAACTGAGAAGGGAGTAGAGGCTGGATGGTGATCTGAGCTGGTTCAGCAGAGCTACAATGGCCTTTCCTCACTCCTGTGGGACCAGGGTTACTACAGATGCATACCACCAAAGCTCTGTGCGCTCCGTAGGCGAGGGCTGACATCATCTACGTTCCTTAGGTCTGGAAGGTGCTGGGTCACAGTGTTTCTGTGCTGCAGGTTTTCATTTTTTAAATTGCGATAACAATATTGATGTCAAGAGAAATGCATTCAAAACTGCAAGGTGTTCAGGGAAGTCCCGTAATGCTGACAATAACAGTGATTTTTGTCTTTCGTAACAAGCAAATCACTTGCTATAATTGCTGCCTCTTTCAGTCTTGAACTGCAGTCCATTCCCACTCCATAACAGCAGGTCTGTAGTCTGCTTTTGGCAAAATTGCGGAAGAGTACAGTTGTCTCATCTTACTGACTGGAAAACTCCAAATTTCTCTCTCCCTCCTTGGAGTCAGGACACCTCATGAGAGATTCATATCTGGTGCTTCCTCTGATGCATCTTCTCCCACCTTTACAGTACATGACATACCAGCAATAGGGGAAGCAGCTTCCCAGCATGAGCCCCATACATGACAGACTGTGGACACACATTGGCCATTAGTGTTAATTTGATTTTCACTTAACGCAATTAACCTCTGTATCTAATGACATAAAATAAATGAGAAAGGGCCACTAGTACTTCATCATGCTGCAAGAGATTAAAATAGATGGGTAAGTAAGCCCAGTTAAGTAGCTTACTTTGAAATGAAGAGTTTACAATGATTTGTAACATTGCAGTCCTCAGTCTTTATTATTTGATCATTCAATATCTTCTGCTTCAGAATCCTAAATCCCAGGAGCCTGTTACACTGGATTTTCTAGATGCTGAATTGGAAAATGATATTAAAGTAGAGGTGAGATTTCTGGGTTTCTTAGTGCTTGTTGCTGCTTGTATTTCACTGTATAATAACTCAAAAGCAATGAATGTTCTAAATTTTCACTACAAATGTCAGTTTTAAATTTGTCAAGACAATGACTTTACAAAGAGATGAAGTTCTAATAAAACAAAATGAGACCTGGTATTATGTGCAAGGGCAATGCATTATATTCCTCTAATTTGGAAGACATCATGATTGCTATTTAAATAATAATTCTTCATTACATGGCAATTCCTGGGGAGGAGGATTGTAAAATTTTTCAAAACAGAACGCTTTTTAATAGGGTATTAATTTATTACCTGAAGTATTTTTAAAATATTTCCCTGTCTCTTACTAACACATGCTTATTGCTGTGGTGAGAGAGAGAACTGAGAAATACAGTTAAGTGTTGACAACTAATTAATTCCTCTGCATATTTTTCAGTTAATGATTTTGTAATACGTTCAGAAATCAGAATTTTCAAAAATAGTTTGTTAGTTTGTGAAACAAAATGAAGGTTTTTAAACTTTTTACATTTTTTAACATATTTTTTCACTTCGTTTGAAGTTGTTCTTTCATAATGACACCAATCAGCATTTCTGGGTATCTGTTATATTCTGCCTTAAGTTTCTTTTAAATTCTTGCTTCAGAGAGGAATTACTCTCACACTGGTATAAAAATGTTTTTGTGAATCACTGCTGCTACCAGAATCACACAGATGTGCTGGGAAGCACGAGAAATGTTAGTCAAAACTCCTCATCCGCACAGAAGTCTTACTTTCTTTTGTGCCCAACATCAAGGGGTTTTATGGGATGGTCTTGCTATGCAAAATATACCAGAATTGTTGCTTCATAACTCTACTGATTCAGTATATATTTGCATAAAGCAACTTCTAATTAGAAAAAACTAGAAATTGTAAATTTAACTTTTTTTTTTTTAAAGAGCTATGACTTTCCTGTGCATTACCATTTTCTGTGTTTCTATGAAATATTTTGAGTCACTGAAAGGATTATTCATGTTACGTGCAACACCTAGTGCTTTTTTTTCTTTTTTTCCTTTTTCGTCCTTGCCTGCAGATTCGGAAGAAAATGATAGATGGAGAAAGTGGGGAAAAAACATTTGAAACACTGGTCAAGTCCCAAGATGAGGTAAGATAGGAACACAGGCAATTACATTTACAGGAACAAACAAAAGCAGAAAAATACTGTGAAATGGTGAAAAGATGTTAATTTTGTAATGTCACTTTGTATCATTTTTCCCTCCAGAGCTGCAAGTTTTACTGGCTTATAGTAAAAGAAATTAAGTACTTATGAAAAGAAGAATTGTTTAGTTTCTTGGTTTCTTTGGTACATCATTAATCAGGCAGTTGTTGATGAGGTCTTACACTCTTTTCACCAGGAAATGGACCCAGCCCATTTCTCTGTATGAATCCCAAAACAAAGTACTTAATTTTCTTGTGGAGATGTGTGAGCATGGATTTGGTAGTTTATGTTGTGGTTGAATGGGAAGAAAGTAGTGAGAAAAAAATGTAACATTTGTATGCCCTAAATGAAGACTATTTGGGATAATCAAATTCATCTTACCTTTATATTATGTACTTGTGATTTCTGAACAGCTTGTTGAGTTCTTTATTTTCTTGTCCAAAATGCTCATTCCTGATAAAGATTGCTCCTGGTTTCTCTAAGACAACAGACAGGTTTCCTAGCAATAGGAAATACTTAAATTGGATATGAATCCTTCTTGTGGGCCTAAATGAGAAGAAATCCTGACTGGTGTGTCAAAGGAGCAGTTCTGGCCAGAGTATGCCCCACGGTTACAGTTCTGCAACAGCTTTTTGAAGCTGTTTTACTCTGAATGTAATACAGCTTGAAGATAGTTAATTTAACGACTTAGCAGAAGAACATGAAGCAAATACAACATCAAGCAGGCACTAGACAACCATTATATATGTAAGCACACTATAACAATACTCAGCAGAATTGCTTGGCACTCTGCAGTTGGTTTTTCTTATGTAGTATTAGCTGCCCTCTCCTGTTGACCTCCTGTAACTTTGATATCTCCAATGGCTCTCCTGTTTGTATTTAAATGGCAGAATGTTCCAGTAAAAAGTTCCTTCTTCTCACAAGGCATATGCTACAGAATCTAATCAAGTTAAATTGAAATGAAATTAGACCTCAGAGTTTAACAGGGTTTATTATGTCAAAAAGAGCACATTCCTTACTTATACTCCATTCAAAGTCTAATAGATGGTAGCAACATTTAAACTCTGCTTTAAATTTTGGTCACATTACACCAAATGACTCCCAATACTGAGCAGTTCCTATTACCAGTCCTCTGACTCAGTTCTGCATGGAGGGAAGATTCTTATACACTTATTCTCATTTTGATACAGAAACAAATATTTCATAGTCCTGGTCTATTTTTACACTAAGCACAGTAGAAAGTTTCTTGTCTTTGTGGGTGAAAATCAGTGGCAATGCTCATGTTGCCTTCGCTAGATGAGGCTGAAAATGGAGCTGAATTTTCTGAAACATGTCTTGATCATTCATCCATGCTGTGATTTCACAATATCAGGTTCATGGTCACTTGGTTGCGCAACAGACCTTTGGGAACATACTTAGAATCATAGAATCATAGGATGGTTTGGGTTGGAGAGGGCCTTTAATGGTCATCTAGTCCAACCTCCCTGAAATGAGCAGAGACATCTTCAACTAGATAAGATTGTTCAGAGCCCCATAGAACATGTCCTTGAATACTTCCACGGAGGGGGCATCTACCACCTCTCTGGATGATCTGTTCCAGTGTTTCACCACCCTCACTGTAAAAAAATTTCTTCCTTATATCCAGTCTAAATCTACCCTCTTTTAGTTTAATAAAACATTATTCCTTGTCCTATTACAACAGGCCTCACTAAAAAGTCTGTCCCCATCTTTCTTATTAAGCCCTCTTTTAAGTCCTGAAAGGCCGCTATAAGGTCTCCCCAGAGCCTTCTCTTCTCCAGGCTGAACAACCCCAACTCTCTCAGCTTTTCCACCTAGGAGAGGTGTACCAGCCCTCTGATCATTTTTGTGGCCTCCTCTGGACCCAGTCCAACAAGTCCATGCCTTTCCTGTGCTGGGGGCTCCAGAGCTGGACATCTCATGACCATTCCTCAGACTGTTAGTGTCTGCGTTGGATTTGACAAAGCATGCTGCAATTAGTGCAATTTAAAAGAAGTGCAAATAAGGACAGGAAGCCATGCGCAAGATCTTCATAACTGTGCAAATCCATCCGAGGCATTTTTCATTCCTGAGCTATGGGTGTCATTGAGGAGATCAGTGGATTTACTTGCATGTGTGTCCACCTGTGAGGAGAGAGATTAAAATCTCTATACTCATTCAACTCCCTGCTGACAAGATTGTGACTTTGTTGCAGAAAGGTTGTCTTGATATTTTATTATATTGCAGAGTGTAGGGAATTTGACTCAGTGTTGGATGCTTCATTCTTTCTGATAGCCTATTCATAATGTGCAGAACCTCATAGACTCTTTTCTTGAGTACAGAACCTCAGCTTCAGTGGGGGCAGACAAATGTGACAGTAGATGATCTTAGCTGAAAGATGATGATAATGATGATTGTGTAATCATGTAGCCAGCAGAGTCATACTTTCCTACTTTAGTCTCTATGAGGGAAATCAACTCAAGCCTTATACACTTACATTGTCCAGATGAAAGCACGCCTGTGTGTTATGGTCCTTGATCTGAATCCCATGATCTCATCAAACACACCTGTGCTCCTTCTCTGTGTCCAACTTCATGCTGCCTTTGACCTCTCCCCATGGTCTTCTAAAGCAGAGACCTGTACCAGCAGTCACCTTGCCTTCTGCAAGGACTCTTTTCAGTGCTTTCTCACAATAAAGCCCCCATCCTAGCCCTCCTGAGAAAGGCTTTACAATGCTGCTGTACAATCTATGGGGAAATCCTGCTGTGTGAAAAAAATATGCCTTTTTCTGAATGGTTCCACTATTGGAGGGTGGTAAATGCATCAGGCCTTCCTGGGTCAGGGAGTGTAAGCCCCATCTGATGTCGGTTCTGCCACCTCACCTGTGTCAGGGGCACGTCCTGTCTCAGAAGTCACCAGCCTGTCCCCTGTTCTGGAGGGAGACTGGGTCATTCCTGGCCTGCTGGTGGAGAGTCCAAAGTCCTGTTGGCATCTGTGTTGGGGATAAACTGCTCCTGAAGGGAGAGAATCACTGGGACATTTTCAGCCTTGTATTGTTGTTTTGTTTAAGGATGCCTTTCCAAGCCTAAGAGTGAAAAGGGCTCTGTGTAGTTGGATAGAAAAGGCAGGATTAGAAGGTCACAAAAATACAATAACACTGTTGGAGTTGTACAAGAAATTGCATTCATGGCAAAGTTATTGAAGAGGTCTCAGGCTGTGTGGTAAAAAAGACCTGAAACAGTCAGTCCTGCAACTGTTTGCCCAAAGCAGGAGGGAAGTGAAGCATTTACACTTGCAAATGCTGGAGTCAGCTGTAGCATCAGGGCAGGGCGGAAATATGACATCCCTGGGTGCATGAGAATATGTCAGTTTTGCACAGCCTAGACCACAATCTGTATTTGAGTAGAATATCCCTTTTGATCTCAGATGCTTCAAGTGCCCAATGAAATTAATTTCCCTTACCTTCCCTTGAATCATGGCCCAAGATTTCTTCCTCTACTCGACTGTCTCCGAGAGATGAAGCGAGCAACCAGACATGGCTGGTGATGGTGTCTGCTTCAAGCCATTGCGCCCTCCCAGCTCCAGGCTGCTAGAGCCAGAATAAAGCTGCTTCAGACCATGGGCCATGCATAAGCCATGTGTCACGTAGGACTTGATAGTTTCATATATTTTCTTATAAAAAGGGCTGATGTGGTTAGTTGCTCTGAACTGACAGTTGCCGTCTTGAGGCTCTAAAATTGATGTCCTTTTTGTTTTCCTTTTTGGTTTAAGTTTGCATTGCTTTCCTTTTGTATTGCAGCTGGCCCCAGCAGTGTCTTGGGAGATGACCTCATATGGCAGCATAGAGACTGGACTCGTAGCAAGTGTGGGTGGGGTGCACTGGCGTCTCCCAAGGCCTCAGGGGCTTTCCAAGTAACAGAGAAAATGCCATAGGAACAAAAGCATTGCCACATTCGGGCGGCCGGGGTGGGCAGTAGTAAAAACTGAAGGGGCACAAAACCTGCAGTAGCTTGTGTAGGTCCTTTGGCAGCGACCAGCTGGGGATGGGATGGTCTCAGACTGCTCAGTAATGAAGTAGGCAAAGGTAAATGGGAGCAGATGTATGAGGACTTGTGATCTTCTGAATTATCTTTGAAGGGAGATTTCAGCCCGTTTGCTTTCAGCATGTTCACAGTGCTGGTGGCAATAGGATTTGATACGAGCCCAGTTCTCTTCTTTCCCTCCCACCTTGGGCACTGCTTTTCTTTTGCCAGCACACATGGTGTGTAACCCACAGTGCCGTGCCGGATTTGGAGGGGCTGCCAGTGCTAGGTTCAAGCGTCTGCTTATTCCTGAGCTGAAGTATAGTGTAGACACATTAAATACAAATAGGCTTGGACAGGAATCTCTTCAGCCATCCTTTTAATTTTAAAATAAAATATATCAGGGCATTAGACACTGATATGTGCATCTTTCTTTTTTCTTTTCTTTCTTTTTCTTTCCAAAATTGCTATTAAATTATTTACACTGTCATGCTGTGCTGAAAACAAGCAGCCAGGTAATCAGAAAGTTTCAAATCATAAAGGTGAAAAAAGATACCTTTTTTTCATAATCATGGTCATTTTCACAATTTTATTGGAAAGAAAGAACATAGATGTATACCTGTGGTTACCGTTCACCTATGTTTGTAATGTTGCAGTGCAACAGCTGCACCGACTTCATAGCTGGCATACTTACAAATCTCTGATTGTAAAAGAATAATATGTTGCAGCTGGCATAAACCTGTAATTTTCAGAGTGAAAAATTGAGTAAAACGATGTCAGCCAGGTGCATTAATTATTAAAACTATGGGAAACTGCGAGACTGTATCTACCACGTCATTTTTCAAACCAAAACAAAATGAATGGCAAAGCTTATCCTAATGTACAAAGTTATTTAAAAATAAACATTTACTTCCAAGTTAAATTTTTCCCAAATTCAAAAGCCTTCTAATGAAATTAGAAACACATGGAAGTTTAGCATGGGGTGCCTATACCTGGCCATGCCTGTAGATATGACTCGAATTTAAACACATTTATCCACTGGTACTGTGACCTAAAAGAACAGCCACTGGATCTTTTTGTTGCTAAAGAGTTACATGTAAAGTCTTCCTTTTATAATTGCATATTTTTGTTTTCATAGTTTGACTGAAAAAGGGTCAGTAAAGGAGATAACATCTTTTGTCAAGTTTAAATCACATAGAAAGAGGTTTGCATAGGCCTGGCTAATAGTTTAAAAGGGAAAAAGATAGGTCATGTTTGTCTGGTTTTAGTTAAATATGCATTTCTTTAATGTTAAATAAAAAGGATATAGGTGATTGTTTTGCATAATATAGCTTTAGAAAATTTATAAGAAAAGGAGTTGCAGCTCAACTCATGCTTTTAGCAAAATAATAAATAGAATTCCAACAGATTTGTACTTGATTTTATACTGCATTTCTCAAGAATAGGGCACACTTATTGAAGCTTCAGAGTTAATAATTTTTTTTTCACCAATATCTCTTTGTAGAGATATATTGATAAAGGAAACAGAACATATACATGGACTGCTGTGAATGGCACTGATTACAGGTAACTCATTTCTGTTCTCTGTCTTCTTTTGTGTAGTTAAATGTCCTTTTTGTTTATTTTGGTTAATATTTTAGCATCACATTTTCTATACTAGCTAAGTCAGGACCAGATTGTCTTGTGTCCAGGCCTGTAGGATTTGCTGGGTTCCTTTACAGCTTCACAGCTCAGAACTGTTGCTCTGTCTAAGGACCAGAATCTGTCTCTCATCCAACTGTTGAGATTTATCACTAGGGTATTTCAGTATGCAGGAAAAAAAGACTTTTATGATTAATGTTAAGAATCTTACTTTTCCTCTGTTTTCTGTATCATATCATAGTTTGATTCTTAATTGTACACTTTCTCTTAGATTCCTCCTCTTACTTCATCTTTTCTTTGCCTTGTCTCCATGTTCTTGTTTTAATATGCATATTAAAAAGGAAGATGCTATGTTTTGGTCAAAATACAGAATGTGACATGTTTTGTGCAAATCTTTTCCAGTCATAGTCATTGCTTATATCATGATTTGCTAACCTTCATGTCATATCTCAGGGGCACGAACCATGCTGCTGATTATCTCTGAAATCTGTATCTATTTGTGACAAGTTTTAACTAATTAGCACTGACACCACTTTGCATATAAAAATTATATGGTGAATGGCAGCAGGAGCAAATGCAGTAATGGGCAAAAAAGCACATCTGCCCTTGAATCCAACATCAAGTGTATATAATTTCAAACTCGTTTAATCACACAGTTCTGTAACATTAGAGAGACTGTAGAAACTTGACATGATTCAAGACAAGTTAAGGTTTACCAAGTCCCAGAAAAGTTAAACTACTCTAGTTCAAAACCAGGCGGTAAAAATATCAAGTCAAATTTTTATCAAAGCAATATTTTTATTGTGGTGAATTAGAGTAGTCCTCAGCTCAGCTGGTTCCCATTTTCTGTTCTGTTCTGCACAGGTGTACAGCCAAAGAGAATGCAAACATTAATATATATGAAGAATGAAACAAGTCAGTTTTAATAAGAGAATGCAAATGTAGGACCTTATTTTTTATTCAGCATCCCATTTTTCTGTTGAACTGCCTCTATTTTCATACTCTATAAAAAAATAAAGTTTTTTATCAGACCATGCCATCTAGCAATCAGTAAAGAAATACATTTGATTTATATGACTTCTTAATTCTTACTGAGCTCCCTGGCATGAGACACAGCAATAAATCCATGGAGTCACATTGCAGTAAACCTATTAAAGGTAAAATTATAGTTTTTAATTAGCAATTTCTGCTAGCAGTAACTGTTAATGACAGGTAAACTGCTACTGATTTCCCTAGAGGAGAACTGGTAGAAGGCTATCACTGAATATTCAGCAATCTCACTTACACTCTGTTTAAATGGCAAATATATCATTAAAGGTCATCTCATTTATGGCTCAATAGTACAACTTTTTTAATGTTAATTTCTGCGGCTATCCATTCGAAAGCATTGCAGTTCTACAGTCATGAAATCCGAGTGCAAATATTAAGGATGTGATGTGGGAGATGGTGCTGCGTCTTTAATGATTACTCGCTCCTGTCCTTTACATACCTTTTAAAAACTGAACTCTTCTACACATGTACTGAATTTAGTTGCAAAAAGAAGCCTTATATTTTTTGAATGAAAACAAGTATAATCTGAAAGAAAATACATTGCAAATGCTTTGCAAAGCTTAAAATGTTATGACACAAGGATGTTAAAATGTTTTTGGTGATGACTGCATTATTGAAGAAAATATTTTGCATCTTAAACGTAATGTGAATTCCAGTAATGCCAGTTACATTTCCTAATGAATACTGGTAGTTGTTTTGTTAGTAAAGGGAGACTCTGTCAGTATATGGGACATGCAAATCAGTGCAGTACTACTTGCTGGTTTTTACATTCAATGATCATTTTGACATGTGTTGCATTGGGATGCTACATGTGTTACAGAAAGATTCAAGAAATTGTGTATTTTATTATCTGCAATTCATTGAAAGTCTTTGCTTATCCATTAAGCAGTGCATTTATGGTTGATTGTGTAAATAAGAATGAAAATAAACACAAGGACCTTCAAAAATGGCATGAACCTACTTGTGTCTATCACCAAGTGTGAGGCTGGTATGTCACTATATGGCTGTCTCGTCTCATGATGATCCAACCTCCAAACTTGTTAATTGCTTTCAAAACACATAGAAGCTGAAACTGGAAAACTGCTTCAAATAACATAATTGCTTTACTTGTCTCATTTCTATTGCAGTTTGGCATTGGTGTTACCATCATACAGCTTTTATTATATTAAAGCCAAAATAGAAGAACCAATAACTCAAGCCAGATGTAAGTACTATGAGGGTTCCCTAGTTCTGTCTAGTATTGCCAAGTCTCAGATTTGCTTAAAAAAGCAATGTTTAAGATGCATAAATTTTCTGGATTCCACTGATGTTATCATGATGTACCCAAAATCTGCAGCAATGATTCTAACCCATTGTAACATCCAAGGTACAAGAAATATTCTATAAAGATAGAATATGTGCAGGTACCCCAGTTCCTCTGACAATCCCTTCCCCTTTGCTCTGTACCTATAGAATCATTGCTTTGTGTATCCTCTGTTGCTGTCATTTTAAGGGTCTGGATACTAATTTTTTTCATTCTGTTAGCTAAATGTCATGATATAGATCATAGTAGTAATGCATTTTTTGGTTATTTTTACAGTAGTTACAGTATAATATTTAGCAAATTACCTCTGCTGCCTGTAGAAATAGATTAACGAGAAAGTGCTGTTTGGTTTGGCTTGCAGATAGGTTTTTATTTTGCCGTCTACAAATAGTTGTAGTGGATGTTTGTAATGTATTTTTGGATTAGACTAATTTCAAGCCATTTACAGATTCTGGAGAGATAATTGGAAATGATACTTGTGAGTATTCAAAAGCATTCCGTTTATTAGGTGTAGCTGAACTGTAATCTAGATAGTAGACAAAATATAACCCATCGCATCCTTTTAACTTTATCCAAGTGTTGCAATAAACTTGAACAAATGTGCAGTTAAGTGGAAAGTTAGAAAAGCACTATGAATCTCTCTGACAGGCATAGATCCTTTTAGATTAGAGAAAACGTGATTAGTGCTAAACCACTGTCCCCTACCATTGCCTCCTGCATATGAAGTAGAGTATAGCAAGTTTTTAATAATCAGTGATTTATTTTGTAACTTTGTCAAATAGTAAGTAGCTTAAAGTTAAAGTTTTAGTGGGTGAATGTGGTTCTCCTGATGGATTAGATAATCTGGTTTTGCACTTATATCAATATAACCTGCAAAACAGACCCTTGAAATAGCCACAGTATATAGAAGGTACTTGAGAAATAATTGAGAGGGACATGTTCTTCAGTCTTCAAAGATGTTTGTCTCTTTTCCAGACTACAGCTGTATGTAAATTGAACCTTTGATCTATCTATGCACAATATTTTTATTCAAGGGGCTGTTTGAATAAAATATTGGTTTGTGACCCCTTTTGCTTTACCCTGTTTTTTTCTGTTTCCCTGCTTTCTCTTTCTGATGGATAGTGGCAATCAAAAAGGGCAAGTATATTCTTGTTGCTCAATTTCCCTCCATTTACTGCAGTTGATATTTTTCACTTATATTTCTATCCCTACTGGATATTCTCCTCTGTATTCCTCATCTCAGGATTTTTCCCATGATCATTGGGTACCGTAGCAGTAGAAAGGAAAAAAAAAAAAAGATGTGTTTTTCTGTTTTCATGCACATTTCAATATGTTGCTAATCTCTAATCCTTCTTTGTCTGGTCCTGTTAGTGTTCTGTGAACCCAGCCATTAAAGCCATTATTTTCAGTAGCATTTAAAGTGGGTGAATTTTTAAATTTTATTGCAGAAAATACTAGAAGAATTTTCCTTCATGTTCTAACAACTCGGTGTCCCAAATATATCTTTGTATCAGATTGTAATTCTAATGAAAACATCTTACATGTTTTCATGTTGCCATGCTAATGAATGTCTCTCTAAGTAAGTTATTAGATACATTATTGTTGCCAGGTGTATGCTGTATATAATAATCAAGTAAATTCTTCCTACGCTGTGAAATATGGAGAAGTATACAGTATATTAGTAGCAAAGTGTCTCAGAATAAACATTTCTTTCTAAATTCATGGATGCATGCAAAAGCTAGTCAAATATTTTTAGGAGAAATTGATGGCAAAAACCCCAGTTTACTTGCTTGGTGTTTACTCTTCCTCTTTGTAGATACAGAAACATTGAAGCTTGACCATTTTGATGAAGCTGGCTATACGTTTATAGCACCAAGGTTGGTTAATTTCCCAGTAAAAGTATCATTTCAGCAGTAAATAGACATCTAATCAGATTAATGCCATTTACATAATACAGACTTGACCAATAAAGTTTCATTTTGGTAAAAAGTATTAAGTAAAAGAGCGGTTATTAAATTCATGTTTTACAAGATCAATCTTTTCTTCTTGCTGCAGTGTAATTAGCATCTTCAGGCTCTGATTCCTTTTTCTACTAATCAAAGAGAGCTGTAAAATCTGACATGTCATCACTGGCTGATGTTTTTAATGAAATCTCATATACATCTGTTCATTTCTTGTGGCTGTGACTTTTAAGTTTTTACAACTTTGTACCTGAGCTTCTCGTTGGTGAAATAAGTACCGTAGTACTTACCTTGAGATGTTTTCCAACTGTAAGAGAAAGTGTTTCGAAGCTTTCTGTCACTTCTGGATGAATTAAATTTTGATTCATTGAACATAAAAAATTATTGAGTCATTGAAAATTGATCAAGTAAGTTGATTAATTCCCTGTTTTTTTCCTGTGAAATTGTGTAGCCCTTGTTGCCCTCATAAATGTTTGTTTGTGAGGGAAACATGGTGTCATAAAAATTCTTAACAATTAAATTTCTTTAAAAGATAGCTATGATAAATAAAGGAAAAGCTGTGCCATCAAGGTCATTTAAGAATTGTTGCATTTCTAATTTATCTTACAAATTTCTGTATCCTTTTAAATTTAGAGTGTTTCAGATTGATTCGTATGTAAAACACAGTCTTCTATCTTCAAATGTATTCTCAGTTTAACTGTTTAATTAATTGTTCTAAAGGACTGAAGTTGTTGATAATAGATTGTACCAATTATCAATTTCCAGCAAGTCCCTATTTGTTAGGCTGATCTACACAAACTAGGCCTGTTTGATAAGGAGCTCTGTTTAAATGTGAGTGTTGGCAGAGTAAGACAAATTCCGATTGTGCCTGTAGTCTTTCAGGATCAGGGCAAAGTAAGTAAAGGGTAATAAGATAGGCTATTCATAAGAAATACTTCAACAGAGTTCTTTTGTTGGTAAAATCAGTTTAATATAAAAAGTTAATGTAAAAAGAAATCTCCCTGCTTTACTGCTGAATGGTCTCTAACTTCTCATTAAGTTGTTTAATGCCAGTCACCATCTAATATTTGCCTTCAAAATGCCCAGTGACTTTTATTGTTCTTATTTNTATTCAGTAAATTGCCTAATGATGTGTTGCTTTATTTTATTACATTATGTAAAGGACAGTAGTTTACTGTTTATCTGTTTTGCATATGTCAAAACAAAGAGTGTTTATATACTTATGTGCTATTAAAATTTCTTTTAAGATTTCTCAGAGGATAGGAACTCATCCCGTAAATCTGGCCTTAGCTGAGCATGAACTATGTTTTAAACAGCAGTTCATGTACTTTCCAATACAGTTTAACCCAGAAGCAGTCTAAATTCACTGGGCATTTTCTTGTTCAGATGACAGGCTCTATGGTCTCCTAATTTCATGGGCACACTAGCCCTGAGTGCTTTTTCTGGGAATCTATGCCCTATCTCATACATGGAATTTTCTGATAATTCAGATTTAGGCAAGACCTTGAACTCTTTATTTCCCATAGATGCCTGAAATATGGTCAACATTCAGTACTGACCGTGGTAGTGAATTTCTGTGGTAGTGAATTGCTGTAGTAATGCCAGCAACCTCATTGTAGTTGCACAGTCCTGCTTGGACTTTAAAGTTGCTGAGCCATGTTCGTCTGCTTTAGTAACAAAGGAAACAAATCTGAGAAAACTGATGTTTTGTTGTTTTTCAGAGAATACTGTAATGATGTAAAAAAATCAGAAAACAACACAGAGTTTCTATTAAATTTCAATGAATTTATTGACAGAAATACTCCAAGCAGTCCGTCCTGTAAGTATTCTCAAACCACTGGAATTTTTCTTAGGAAAATACTTACTTATAAATTACAATTAGTCAAAACAACAGCTTTCATGCCCACATCACATGATTTTGGGTTTTATCTTGGATGATTTTTTTTAGCAGAAATACATCTAGATTTGCATTTTGCAATCCAAGGTAGACATTGTAAAATTAGTTTGTGGTATTCTGGATTCATTTCAGAACATTTGCAGGGCATTATGCATCCAGCATTTTCCATGTTTCCCTTCAGCATTATGTTCTAGCAGCAAACAACTGCCAGTTTGTTTTAATACACTCCAGATATTTCAAAATGAAAGGTTTTTTTCTCTTGAGCACATAAGCTAAAGTAAGTCTCAAATAGACCTCAAGATCTTGTAATGAAATCTTCAGTCTGCTTTCTTGTCAGCTTACATAACCAAAACAAGTAAAGAAAAGATGCCAAGAGCTGATATAACCAATAACCAGCATGAAAGATAAGGAAGTTCTGTTGCTGGTTCACAAACTGGTTAAAGAGATCTCACTTGGGCATGAGTTGTTGAAGACCATAGATTCATGTAACTGCTGCAGTGCTGAGCACTGGGCTTTGGGAAGGTGCTAACGGGTTTAAACTGGGCCTCAATCTCTGTTTAGAATAAATGAGGAGTTATGCTTTTGAACGATCAGTAATTTTGAGCAATCAGTAATGCACTTAAGTCACGTTCTCATGAAAAATTCAATGTTTGGATTTGTTTATTTATGCATACAAATATGTTTAGCATCATTAATAATTTATAAACAGTTGGAATAAACTTTTTTTTTGTCTTGCATTCCTGAGTCTTTTTAACATGTTGCTGTCAGGGATCACTGATCAATTCAATAAGAATCTCTCTGCCAGACCATGTAACTGAAGGAATGTACACTTAGACATGAGATCTTCTCACAAAAGGCTATTTTTGTATGCATGTGTGGGTGTTTGTTGTTGTTTTTAATAATCTTATTCGTTGACACATTGCTGACTGACTGAAATTTTACTTGAGTCCCTTGACTCAGTCTTGGAAATGAAAGCTTTCACTTCAAATGATTAAACCAGTTAATAAATGAAAACTCTAGTTTAATAGTCACTAGTTACATAAGCAAATATTGAGGACACATTTAGTGATATTGTAGTATACACTAGGGCTTGGTAAGTAATTATGCCAAAATGTTTTCAAATTATTGCTATATTTCATTTTGGAATCCACAGCAAAATTCACTTTTTTCTTTATTTTTTTCTGATAATTAAGTTACTTTAAAAATAGCCTCCTGAATAAGTAAACAATGTGGAATAAAGGAAACAGTGGCTATGGAAATTATCTCAGCTAAAACTGCTTTTCAAAAGGAATAACTGGTAAAATCCCCAAATTGAAATAATCTACATACTATAAATTTAATGCCTGTCGTGTTTTGACTCACCCCATCCAACTTTAACCTGTTAGAAGTAGGCCAGGAGTATAGACAACTACCTCTGCTGTTACTAAGGGGACAGTAAGAGCAATTCACCCTACTTGTCTTAGACATCCTCTTTACGTAAGTAAGCAAGTCTCACTTTGCGAAGATGCATGCAGTACAAGGGCATCCTAAACAAGAGGTGCATCCAGTAAAATATTAGGCGTCTGTATTAGCAGAGATAAACATCACTCTAGGAGACATATTTTAATGTTTATATTCAAGCAGAATTTCAGTTTAATTTCTAGGAAAAAGTGAATGCAGCAAAGCCCTCCAAATTTCATCCTTGAGTTAATTAGTGTGGTTTTGTCATTACTTTCAGCTGAAGAATTATTTTTAAAAAGGTACCCTAACTTCTATTATATACTCTACTATGACATTGTGGTGTGAATAGGGAAGGTGACTCTGTGGCATTTGATGCAGTTTAACAGCTTTACCTAGGTCAGCCATGTAAATGTATCTAATGAGAATTAATGTATTAAGATGATATCAGACAGTGCTTCCTGCTGGTAAATCAGAGCTGCTGGCTCTGCGTGTAGCATGCTCACACATTCAAGCGTCAGTGGACTTGATGAAAAAGCGTTTTTGCTAAAGCTTATGAAGCTTTTCAATACCCAAATACATGTCCCTATTCATCTGTTTTGTGAAAACAGCTTGAATTAGAGCACTTTTTTAACAAAAAAGGTCAATATATTTTCTGGAATCTGAGACTTAGGGTGAAGAACAGAGCATGTTTATTTTTATTTTTCCCCAGAAGGACTTTTCAGTCTTGTTGGCAAGGCCAAGTGGCTGGGGTTTGGCAGGATCAAGATCTGCAGGCTCCAGTAATGGAACAACTGATTTACCGACACTGATTTACTGTGTGACATTGAAGAACGAGAGCCAGATTTTCCCTTTACATTATTCAGCTCCAATTTAGCCCTCTTTTCTTTTCCATAGTGATAAAATCTGTATTAAAGTGTGTGCTTACTTCTGTTGACCATTCCTAGAGCCTTCTCTGGCAAAGCAGTACTGACAAAGATGCTTGAGAAGCACTGACTTCTAACCATATTTTCAAAGATATTTAGAAATGACATATCCATCAAAGCTACTAATTCAAAATTAATTTATTTCCCTGCACCCATTTTCAGATGGCAAATAGGCTTTTTTGAGAGTCTTGGACTTAGCTGATTTAAATATATTTATATAGTAGTTGAATTATCTCCATTTTTGTAACATGTAAGAGTAAGTATAACTAAGTATTAAGTATTGTTTTGTTGCATCACCTGAGATAAAAGTGTTTGAGTGAAAGCATACTTTAAAAATGGATTCCAAATTTAACATAGGGGTTTTGCAAAGCTAGGACTTGTACCCTTATCACCTTGCGTATTCCTAGGACACAAAGATAGTTTTCTAGGATATGATGAAGGAAAAGTTTCATTGAATTCAACAGTGCCAAAGTGTTTTATTTAACAGTAAGTACTTAACATAATTTGAAGTTAGTATGTCTAATACAAACAGCCCAATTTTTGTGGCTGTAGCATCTTGACAACTCAGAATCTCATTTTAGCCATTTAATGAAACTCCATGACATAAAGTTTCAGCTGAGTTTCTTAACTCTTTTGATAGGTAATACTGATATGGTCATCAGAGTTTTGCTGGATGCAGGATTTACAAATGAACTTGCTCAAAATTATTGGAGTAAACTGTCCCTGTAAGTAATCTTTTCGTTGACTGATTTTTTAGATGCATTTCAAAGTTTGATAATAAAATGATATACATGTGTGTATATACATATATACAGTTAATACTTACACAAGATCGGTATTTAATTCAGTTATGCACTTCAGTGGGAACCCTTGACATAGGAACTTCTGAGACTTTCAGTCATTTTTCATTTTAAATCTTATTTTTATTTACAGTGATGGAGTTGTTGCACAATTTGTTGTTACAGATGGTGGAATTACTAGAGTGTTCCCCAAAAGGTAACAATTATTATCAAATATTATAATATGATAGTATGGAAACCTGAAGGGGTCGAATGTTAAATAATGGAGTTATTGAATGAAAAGAAATGTCTCCTACGATCTATCTGTACTGATATCTATGAAATTAATGGAATGTTTTGTTTTTCTTTGCTTTTACCTATGTCACTGCTTGGAAAGGATCTATAGCATTATTTCCATAGCAGGTCCTTGTAATCCAAGTTTCTAATCAGTGTAGAGTAGCAATAAAAGCAGTACCCTTGTGGTAGTAGTGGGGCCATGCTAATCCCTAATTACTCCTAAGCGCTCATTTGTTTGGCAGGCCTGCAGGCTGCAAATACTGTAAAGGAGTACGTGATTTATTTATTTTTTTTAGACTAGTAAGAGCAGACCAAATGGTCCAGGGACTTCAAGACAGAAAAAAGTATTATTACCAGAGAGCAGAAAGGGAATGTGAAAGTGGTCATATAATAAACTAGATACCCCCGTCAGTGACTGGGAATAGTAAGGGCACCAGTACAGATACACTGGTAAATTGCATATTTATCTATTTTCTTTGGTTATCCTGTGTTTCCCCAAAATGGGTAAATGACAATGAATTTTACTCCCAAAATCCGTTTCTCTTCTGTTTTGGTGTTATTAATGATGTAAAATCTTTTGGGATGATTTCTTAAAAGACAGCATGTGCTATAAAGATCTGTTTATATTTTGTTGCAAATAGTGTCACAGTTCTATTTGTATCGATATATCTAAAAATCATGAGGCAAGATCTGTGTTGTTCCAAGAATGCTATTTTCTTTTTTTTTTTTTAAGTTTTTTACACCTGACAGTTAACCAGTGAAAGCTGACAAAGTCTGACTAAATGAATCTCACATTCTTTGTGACTGTGAAACATTTAAAAAAAATCTGCAGCACAGATTTAAAGAGACTCTAACTATCTTTTTCTGATCACTATTTTTTGTGATTAGGGCAGGAGAAGATTGGTTGGAGAATGCTGAAACTTATGAAGTCAGCTTCTATAAACGGAGTTTAGATAATGACAACTATATTTTTACAGCTCCGTACTACAACAGTAAGTAATCACTGTTTTGAAATGTCAGAGCTAGCTAGGTCAATGTAAGCGTACTTGTGGAAGTTTCCCATACCAACTGAGGTCACTGACAAAAGACACAAGTGTGACACTTCATAAGGAAAAAAATCTTGGGGCATCACCCATTGTTAAGGAAAAGGTAGCTAGGAGGACACTGAAGAAGGGACATCATAATTTGTCATCGACTCTGGTGGCACTGTAGGCTCAGAATTAACAAAGCTGAAAACATGCGGAGTACTGGTGTTCATTTATTATACTGAAACACTGTTTCGCAGAGATGCTTTGGCAGAATTATCTTCAAAGGAAGTGAAAGAAAACTGCACTCTGGAACAATAACACTACCTAAAAAAGCCTTATTTGAGCCAAGTTCTGTAGACTTGCGTGGCACCAAACCTACCTTGGGGGAGCAGGTTCACATCTCTGTCCGATGCACCACTGCTTAATTTAAACTCTGCTTTTGAATTTGATTTCAAATTGCTGTTATTCACCAAAAATGGTTCATTTGAACAATAGTAAGTGCTCATTACTGATGTGAGCAGCATTAACTTTTCCAAGCTCATCTAAAAGCAGATGCTACTGCAAATGACATACTCGTCTCTTAAACATACGGGATCTTTTACTGCTGTTATTTCATACTTATTTATTGTGTCTTTTCTCAACAAAATATTAACAAGATAAGGAACTAAATTCCCTGAAGCTTTTGTAGTTCCTCAAAGAGCTCCAGTGAATGTACTTTTAACTTGCTTTTTCATACTAAGCAGCATTGAAAACAGGCTGAAGTCCATCAGAGAAGTAATTGTTGGTTAGTGAGTGGTATCGGGACACCCTGCATTGAAAAATACACAGACGACAGCAGGATAAAATCTTTGGCTCTAATCCCAGTCTTAACAGAGCTGCTCACATGCATAAAGCTATTCATGGCTCTGTCTGCAGAAAAAAAATAGGCTACAGTAACTTTATGAAGCAGTGAAACTGTGTACAAAAAGAGAATGAAGAAAAGTAAACAAAAGTATTTCGGTCATCCAGATGTTGGTGATCTGAGCTATTACAGGTGATAAATGTGTAGTACAACTGAGTCAGTGCTTTTGAACAAGGATTTTTTTTTTTTTTTATCATTCCGGGTATTTGAGTAATCATCAATTTCAGTTTCAGAGGAAGAGGTTTTTATATCACCTTAACATTTTCTTTTTTTTCTCCCCTTCTATACTCTCAGAAAGTGGTGCCAATAGCTATGAAACAGGCATCATGGTAAGCAAGGCTGTGGAAATAACAATTAGTGGGAAGCTTCTGAAACCAGCAGGTAAGAGAGAGTGCTACTTAAACTCAGAATATATTAGTTACGTGGCTATTGCTCAAGAATGAATTAGAAATTTAATTGAGATTTCAAAGGAACTTCACTTTATATAACATTCTTTTCTCTGAGACTGTTTTAATCTTGCTAGTGGAAATCAAGCCAAAGATCTGGCTGTGTTTGAGTAAGAGTGCTTAATTTATTAGTCTCATGAAGGACGTTGGTGGTCAGACAACTGAGCAAAACTCATATTTTATCCTTTTTCCAGTTTAATAATTTAGATGTTATTATAATTTTTTCCTCTTTTTTGAGGAGTCTACAGTTACCTTTTTTTTTTTTTCATTTTACTAAAAAAGACTTTCATGTATTTCTTGTTAGTTGTTGGAATAAAAATTGATGCAACCAGCTGGATGGAAAATTTCACAAAAACCACAATCAAGAGCCTGGTAAGCAATTGACCAAGTCTTTTTTGAACTTTATTTGCATCTTTCAAAGCTTCAGATGCAAATAGGTCTAATGGGTCTTTGTGACAGAGTCACACTGATGCCTAGTTGCCAAGAAGTTGTGGTATTTAAATCGTCCAAATGCACAAAATAAATCTATGTGGAAACAGGCTGTATTTTGTACGTGTCTTGCTTTCATAATTATAGAATGTGGATAAAGATGAAGAAAAATGACATATTCCATCCAGTAGGCTCCCTACTAATATTATGCTGTAGCACTGAATAAAAGCTGCAAAAGAATTGGGGTTTTTTGAAAAAAAAAAACAAACAGTATTATGGTGAATCTTTTTATTTAACATGGAGGATGGGTGAGCAGTGAGGATTTATATGGCAACCAACATCATAGCATTTTAGCAGAACTTGATGAAATAGGTGCGTAAGCTTAGGTGTAAATGGGAAGGAGGCTAAATTGAAGGGAAAACTAAGGAATTAATAGTACATTGGGAAAGGAGAGGCCCAGAATGAAGATGATTGTGGATGAGGTAATGTTGCTTGGTTGGTTGTATATTCAGGGAATCGATAACAGTGTCTGGCTGTTGTAGGTATTGGAGCTGTAGTTAAATGGGCAGGCAAATGCATTGCCTAAATGTCAGAACAGTTAAGGACAAAAATACACAACGACAGAACTAATTGGAGAGGAGTGACTGCAGCATTATCTGGTAGTTGTTTTGCTCAGGACATAATGCAAGGAGACAGTTTTGTGTGTATATATACACATATTGCAAAGAAAAGGAAAAACATGTTCGTAATCAAAGCCATAAAAGCTAACTGGAGATGGTGGGCTTCCTTTATCTCATGGGAATCCCATGCTTTGAGACTGGTGAAGCTTTTCATGATCAAAAAAGATACTTGGCAACAAGTTTTCTGGGTTTTCTTTCCATACCCCAAACACATGGAAATGCAGATGTTCCTTCGCTTTTAATTTATACTCAGAACACTGACATGCTGACAAGACCCCAAACTATTTGTCTCTAATATGGTGACCGCTCTCAAAAAGGGAGACGTACCAGAGACTTTGTGAAAGACAGTAGAGATTGTGCTGTTGATAATTACTGAAAACAGGTTTACAGAGGTATTTGTGATAAGTGACACACACTCAGAATTAATCTTGATTACTATACAAATATGGAAAATCAAGCCACTTGTTCTTGTCTTGATTGATTAATATCACTGCAAAATACAGTTGCTTTTGAAACATATTTTGAAGATTACCGTATTTCTCTTTTTTTAGTGCAACAGTGAAATCTGTGGCTGTGAGAGAAACAGTATGGTAAGAATATGTTCAGTTTATGAATATCCGGCAGATTATGAAAATTCACTAATTCTCTCTAGATTTATCACAGAATCACAGAATCACAGAGTGGTAGGGGTTGGAAGGGACCTCTGTGGGTCATCTAGTCC
>Ga0065711_1004904_pt1 | contig 28282 bp, 8 predicted proteins | sample Hoacrofraction12_FD_59098 | JGI IMG/M metagenome (GOLD analysis project Ga0065711, IMG submission 59098) | Hoatzin crop microbial communities from Cojedes, Venezuela - Epithelial fraction 12 v2 (version 2) | ecosystem: Host-associated > Birds > Digestive system > Esophagus > Crop | place... | reverse complement strand
AACCTCCCCTGATGCAACTTGAGGCCATTGCCTCTTGTCCTATTGCTCGTTACTTGGGAGAAGAGACCAACACCTGCCTCACTACAACCTCCCTTCAGGTAGTTGTAGAGAGCAAGAAGGTCTCCCCTCAACCTCCTCTTGTCCAGACTAAACAACCCCAGCTCCCTCAGTCACTCCTCGTAAGACTTGTTCTCCAGACCCCTCACCAGCCTCGTTGCCCTTCTCTGGACATGCTCCAGCACCTCAATGTCTTTCCTGTAGTGAGGGGCCCAAAACTGAACACAGTGCTCCAGGTGCGGCTTCAGCAGTTCCAAGAACAGGGGCACGATCACCTCCCTACGATCAGGTAGATCAAGCAGGACCTGCTTTTCATGAACCCATGCTGGCTGGGCCTGAACCCCTGGCTGTCCTTCACATGGCTGGTGAGCGCACTCAGGATGAATCGCTCCACAATCTTCCCCGGCATCGAGGTCACGCTGACAGACCTGTAGTGTTTAGCTTGGCACAAAACAGCCCATAAAGACACTGCCCTTGGCAGGAAAGATTGTTTGCTTTCCTCAGGTTCCAATACAGAGAGGTGCAGAGCAGGCTCAACCCCTCCTGAAGATGAGACAAGGCCCCTGGAGATTAGGACTTCCGAGACTGTTTTATTTCCATTGACTTTAGGCTTACAAGTCTTTGTTTTTCATCTTTCTCTAAAGTTATTTTAATTAAAACAAAACAAGTCAGAAAATCCCACATTTCAGCAAAGCAAGGCCCAAAATAGCCTTGTCTGTTTGTGTTTGCTTCTTAGGTCCTCTCAGGAGTTAGGCCTCCAATGTAAAAGCGTGTTGCATTCATGTGAAGGGAAAATGGAAATTTCCACTCTGCGAATTTTACCTAGAATATTTACATTGGGAACTGCTCTGCATAAAAGAACAAATTTGCCGTAGAAGAAAGTATAACTTCCATCTTCCTAATGCACGTATCCTTTGACATCCAAGCAAATCACACAGAACTAACATGCTGCCCATGTGGAAAACCTGTGCTTCCATCCCAGTGCTTTTAGGAGTTTAGTAGGAGTGCTTTAGATTAGGAGTTGGCAGTGCGATACAGCGGTGAAAAGCTAGTCTGATTCTAGGGTGCATTAGGCCAGGCTTCATCTGTGGAGACAGGGAAATACCATACACAGTGTTGGTAAGGCCTCGTTTCACATACCGCAGTTCCTGTCACCTCACTTCAAAATGATAAACTGAAATTAGAAGGGGTGCAGAGAAGGGTTTCTAAGATGAGTTCAGGAACAGAAGATCTATATTACACGAAGAGATAAAAAGATCTTGGCTTGTTTGGCCTAGCAAAATGAGACTAGAGACAAGACATAATGACTTTTTACAGATACATCGAGGAGTAAATATTGGGCAGGGAGAACTATTTAACCTAAAGGATAATGCTGGAACAAGATCAAATGGCTATAAATTGGTCATGAATAAATTTAGACTGGAAATTGGGGGAAGGTTTTCAACCATCAGAAGAATGACATTCTGGAATAGCCTTTCAAACTGAGTAGTGATGGGCAAAGAACTTCAGTTTAAACTTGTGATATGAGTCCTGGAGTAACCAAGTGGGTTTGAAAAAAAAAGACTTCATGAACTATTTGTTGAAGGTGTTGCTTACACTATATATTTACAAAAAAATTTATTCCATGCTCTGGAGCTTCTACTGATTACTTGCCAGGGGATAGGAAGAATCTTTTTCCACTTCATACATAATTTTGTTTCTCGGGCTTTTTTCCCTTTTTTTCCTTTTCCCTTAAGTATTAGGGATTAGCCACAGAGAAAGAGAGAAAGTAGAAATAGATGCACAGGCACGCTCAAAGTATTAAAATCTTCCATCTGGCTTTGATTATGTTATTGTCCATATACCTGGGTTTCCACTGATGGCCGGATCTGATGTCAGTAAGTGACTTCCTCCTAGTTCGGCTTTTTACTGATGGGCATAGATTTGTCCACCCCCTAAGACCACCTGAAAATTTAATCTAATGTATCCTAAATATTATTATACCCAAGATATTATTGACAAAGTCAATCTCTTGCTTCCTTTCTGTTATAGATGATGGCTGCAGCTGAAGGTCTTTGATGACAGTATGAAATTCATGACAGGGTGTGAAAAGTCTTCTGTATTGGGCAAGAGCTGGTGGAGTAAGACCCGGCAGCAGTTCCACAGTGCACAGGATGGCATACCAGGATGCAGGCCTTCCAGACTTGGATTAACTGTGTCTCAACACTTTAAAACACAAAGGGTGATAAAGTGTTGTTACTGCTGCTAAAGAATGCCTCTTATGCAGCATTCATTTTACCCTCTCTGTCTTTTGGCCAAAAAGCAACATGTCATGATGTGCGGTACTGTTTCCTATTCTTTGCACCCAAAACTGAATCAAAATCCTGAGAGATATCAGTATGATGAGGCATTGAAAGAGGCAGCATTTTGTCAACGCAGTAATTATCAGTAGTCAGCTGTACATTTCTCCTCCAAGATCAGCTGAAAGTACATAGTGCAAAGGAAGCCCATGTCAACACCTTAGGGTAGTTTTCCATAGCATTTTCCTTTCGTTAACTGCCAGCATTTTTATAGGGTAGTCAGACTCATTTTCCAGCCCGGTACCATCATGCCGAAGCTTCTGCCAAGGCGGAGTTTTAAAAAAAGCTTAGGCAAAACTCAGTCCTGCCTTTCTCTCTGACAAAAATCCTAGCCTTTCTGCCCATTCTGGATACTATTGCCAGCCTCTCCTTCCTTCTAACCTGACCTGTATCATGGAAGACCATTTCCCTCATACAACCTGTCTGTGGCTTCCTACAGCTCACTCACTGGTCATTTATCTTCTTGATCTGCTAATTGTGCAGGGCCAGGTGGTTTCCAGGTCCCTGATCCATGCTGGGGCAGCATACTCTGTTACAGTATTCCTGTAGCCCATGAAGCCCATATGCTTTGGAGCTCATGTTAACATTTATAATTAGGAACACTCTAAATAAATTCTTTACTCTTTCCTTTATGTCTCCCAGAAGAAAGTCCACTTGTTCTGCAAATCCACTTGGTCCTGTGGGTTTTGCTTACACCAGTTGCATGTTGTTTCCACTACAGACATATGTCTTAGTAAGTAAAGGTTAAAGGATGAAGTCTTTGAATTCTGCGAACTCAATCTCTCAACTGCTTTGCAGAAGCCAGTAGTGTAGTTTCAGAGATAAATAAGAGCAGGAAGACAGAAGTGGGAAGGGAGGATTTTTCATCTGAGGTTTGAAATGAGATGGAAGGCCAATGAAGCAGACAAATCCAGACAAGCCTGTTCCAGATGGCAGGAGGCATAAAGGAGAAGTTTCTCATCCCACCTCTGGTCAGACTGCATGGAGTGGCAGAGAACAAGTGGTCACTTCATGAAATTAAAGGGTATTACATGTACAAAAAAGAAAAAAGCTTCTCTGCACAGGATGCAGTCAACCTGTAGAACATGTTACAGAGAAAGTCACAGAGTTAAATACTAAGGCTGGATTTTTAGAAGAGTTTGATCATTGTGTGCTTATTAATAACATGCAGAGCAGTGCCAGGTAACTTAAAGGTAATAAAATTTCAAGGCTTCCTAGGATAAGCCATGCCCTACCAGTGTCAGCAAAACATGCTAACCTTGGTATATAAGTGCTCAAACAAGATCCCACAATTAACTAGGAGCATTACAGGGGTGTGTTGCCATCTGCAAGAACTGAATACTGGTTCCTGCTCTAGACCAGGCACTTGCTACACTGACCACCGCTTATGCTGTTTCTGTGTGACCTTGGTGCTATTTGTGCTTGTTAGTTATGCTGTTCCTGTTCATCTGGGTATTCAAATCTGAGTATTTCTTGCTTTGTATAATCAGGGAAAAAGTGAAGTGATGTGCATCCCTATCCACACTCCTGGAGGATTACTGAAGGTCAAAGCTAGGATAAACAGCATTTACTTCATGCAGGGTTGCTGTTATCTGAGCAGTTCAATTAAGATGAGGCTGAAAGAGAAGCAGCTGGGGCTTTAAAAGCACTCATCTCTCAACAAGCCCATCTTCGTGCCCCATACATTTTATCTGCTTACCTCCTGTTCTCAGAGCGCTCTGGGTTTGCCCAAAATGTATTCAATATATTGGGACCTTCAGTCACTGCCCCCCCCGCCTTTCCTTACAGGGATGTTTGGGATGTTTCAGGAATGAACAGGAACAACAAAAATTACATCAATTTTGTTTGGAAAAAAATAAGCGTAATTTTTTAAGAGATGATAGGGAAATTCCTTCTCTCTTTTTAACCTGCTACACTCATTAGTTAAAAGAGAATTCTCCGCTCACATCAACCTTTGAATCTGCATTTGACTACTCGCAAGATCTGATGCAAGGCAGTCCTTCCTCATTTCTGCAGGACTCCTGGCTGAACACTCCTGACATGCACAGACAGCGCTGGGCTCAGCATGAACTGTAGCACAATAGCTACACACCAGCTGGTGAGGGATATTACAGCACTGGTGACAGCTTTGAATAAAAGCACAGTAGTTGAAGCATTTATTCAGGAAGTGAGAGATCAGGATTCACTAGGAACGTGCGTAGAAAGAAACTTCTGTTTGGGTAGCATGCACAGGTAAAGCACTCCTGCCTCAGCTGAATTAATCCCCTGTGCAACAGAAAATGCAAAATTCACGTGCCATAAAAAAGAAAAGAGAGAGAAACTCCAGGAAAATCAGCGGAAGAGTGCTAAGTGAGTTGGAAGTCAATAGAGCAGGGGAGCAGGAGCATATACTGCTGATGTGGAGCGGGCACGAGGGCTGAGGGACACAAGTATTCTGCATGCATCCTCCATTACCAGGTGGAAGCACAGGTGAGGAACACAAGGGACTTCCTATTGTGTGCTTATTTCAATTGCTACCTCTTTGCTTCCGTAAGTAGCAGGGCTAAAGGCTGCAAATCACATTCTGGCTTACTGTAACTGGGCCACACTCTAAGGAGTCTATCTCTTGACTTAAAAAGATAAAACGAATTACCAACAATCTGCTTCTGAGGACAAAAAGACCAGCTTGCTAATGAGGGACTAAGAGGAGCCCATTCCATCTGAAAAGACAATTTCACACCATCCCACTGTTCATTTAAATGTATCCTTTAATAGGGATCTTTTTGTCCATTAAGAGTCAGAATACAATATTTATTCCTCTTTTCCAAAGTGTGGCTCCAAGGATTTTAATGGTAACACTATTTTTATTCCATGTAATGCAAAAGGACATGCCCACTAGATGGAACATGAGGAATTATACATTCTGGGTCATATGGTCTACCATGGTCTTCCCATTTGGCTTGGGAGCTATACAGCAATATAGAGTGAAGTCCAGAACTCTATTTGGAGCTCTGTTTAGGTTCCCTTTACTATTAAGGCCTCCTTGCCCAGAAACAGGACCAAAAATCATCCATGGGAGAAAATTCCCCAACGCAAACTAACAAAACAACCATAAAAAGAGGTCTTGTTTTATGGGATGCTCCATTGGTGTTGCAGCATTCTGCCTATGTGGGCATATTTTCTAACACATTATGCAAAAACAAGTCAGGGAAGATGCTGAGGATTGTAATTTTCTAATTTAATTCTGCCATTTCCAGTAATGGAAAGCCATACTATGTCTATTTGTCTTCATAAGTGACAGATGCATTTCATTAAAACTTCCTTAAATAATTTCTCATGGCACTTGAAGGAGGAAAAAAAAGAGTGAGAAGATATCTATTTTGTGAGCACACACGCATTGATGTTTTGAGAGCTGTTAAACATGCAAATGATCTATGACATTGCATTAAAGAGGTCAAGTAAAAAGACATTTGTCTGGTGTTTTTTGAAATGTTGATGCCTGTTGAACACATCATGAAATAACCTGACATTGACTGTCGCTGGATGAAAATACGCTAATAATATCACCGTGCAGTGATATAATGACTGCCACTTGGGAGAATCCCAAAGCTCGGTGTAATGCTATGACAGGCAGATGCTTCCTTTCCAGATACTGCTGAAATGCTGCCATGGAGGAGCAGGAGGATGCAGCAGCTGTAGAGCAAGTGGCTCTGCAGAATAATTTGGCCAAGAAGTGAAGAACTTTGTATTCAGTTTAAACTGCATTTAAATAAGCAGTGTTCCAGGGTAGGTGAATATTCACCTAATTTTCTTCCTGTGCCAGACAACTGATAGTGGAGCAATAAAAGCTCTTTTGAAGGAATCTGCATCATGTGCTGATGAACTTCTAAAGGGTGGGCATTCTGTGTAAAGTCCTAGCCCAGACCCTGGCATATAGGAGTTACAAGGAAGCAATGAAAGCATCAGAGAAGGGAGAGCTCCACGAGAGACCATGTGCCATTTTTCTGTTGTCCTCGTATTCCATACAGCTTATGGAAGCTTGAAGGCTTGCAACAGTTTCTATGGGGTCATTAGGTCAAAGAAAATTGCCAATGCTCTAAATCATTCTCCACACCCATTCAATAAGCTCGCAAAGAAGATGGGATGAAGTGGTTTAGAGGTAGCACTGTCATTATGCACTCCTCAGTTTCCCATTTCAAGTAACTTTTTAACTTAGGGGACTGGCAAATGGGAACAGAGTGGCAAAGAGAGCCTTGTCCAAACTCCTGTCTTGCAAGCTTATTATCCAGTCTAGCAACTGCTGCCCAGCACTGCTGGCAAAAAGGCCAGTGGCTAGGTGGGCTGTTGAGAAAGAATACACCTCTAGCACAAGGAAGTGCTCTTCCATATACTGGTGGTACGGATGGAGAAGTTTTCATGCTCTGTAGACAATGCTGTTCTTACTCTAGGGTCCCCTTGTAAAGGCCCCAGAGCTGTCAAATGAGCTGGAAGAGTGCCTGCTGTCCCTGTTACCATCCCCCTGGCACTCTGCCTGTTTGGCCTCAGCACCTTTCCCTGGCTCTACATTTGCTCTCAGCTCACTGAGCAAATAAACCCAAGTGAATACGCTATTCAAGAAATGCTGCCCTGTTTTTGGTTCGTGGATCTTGCAATCTCATCTCACTGTTATTCCAAACTACTCACCGAACATGCTCCATTTGTTATTCTTCCCCAATGGAGTTTGTTGACAAAGAAGTCATAGTGAGTACAAGAGCAGTGTAAATCAGCATGGATTAGACTGGTGGTATTCCTGACTGAAGAAACGCTAACTCTCTGATGAAAAATACCACTTTCTTAATGGAAACGTTAGCAAATGATCCAAAGCTTGCACCCTCTGGTGAATTTAGAAGATGTGGTTTCCGTAAGTAGAGTGCTCTTAGTGCTTTTCAGAAGGGCAGATCCACTGGGTTCAGAGCAGCATTACCCAGGGCTTGGTACAAAAGCCCACACTTTGGGGCCAGGGTCTGCCTCCTCCCTCCAGACAACCTGGAACCTGCTATGAATGTCAGAGCACCCGCTGTCCAATACCCTTAGTATTTCATCAGGAATATACCTCCTTTGAAAACTCCAGCTCTAAAGGTATTTTATATCATGGTCATTCCCAAGTTACCTGAACTTGTTTCCCAGTCAGCACTGGGCCTCTCAAATATAGGACCTCAATCAGCAGTAGGAGTTCAGCACGTAAACTGGGGCCAGCACACATAACACTTCTCCCTCCTCTTCCCACACTGCTCATGAAGTCAGTCTTTATTCATATATTATGGCAATGCTGTATGAGAAGGTGAGGCAGAACTCCTCCAGGCCTCTTCCCTTGCTCTGTTTTCTGGTGTTATTACCACTGATGCTTAGTCATGCCAAATTCATGACAGTTGCCATTGAGTCATGATGGTAGGTAGCTCCGGTTGGCCCTGGCAGCAAGTGGATGAGACTACCTATTTGGGCAGGGAGGATTAGTGCAGAGGAAGTCACGCAGAAAGCGACTCAGGGGAGCTAGGCTGGCAACAGGAGCTGATGTTGTGAGCTCATCAATAAAACCAGGCTTCAGAGGAGGCTGAGCTTTCTTACTCATGCTCTGGTCTTCAGAGCGTGACTCAACTCATTCACACCACACAGCACTCCGAGGTGAGCCACATGGAAAGTCTTTCCTCTGCGGCATTTCAGCCGGGCTGTTCCTGCCACCACCTCTTCCTTTCCCTTGTGTTTCTGTGCAGGTGATTAGTTAGTATTGATGGTCAGTGTTTCCATGGAATGGCTTAAGGGTCACCAAAGACCAGAAGTCGAGGAGGGAAGAAAAAATTTCTCTTGCAGTTAATCACTGGCCACACTGTGAAACTCATCAAACTTTGAGGAAGTAATTGAAGCTATTTGCACTTGTGGAAAATGGGAAAGACAAAAGTACAGGAAATTGCTTGTTGTTTTGCTCTCAGCACCACAGCTATGATTACTCGCTTGTTGGATGAGATTCCTTTAGAAGAAATGGCTTCCAGCTAAAGGACAAAGAGACTGGTCAGGTTTTGTTTAGTTTGTTTGTTTTGAAAAATCCTTTTCATGCTTCCTCTGATCCATAAAGACAATCTCGGTGCACACAAGAAACACCCCCCTGGAAAAAGAGGAGCTGTAAGGCCCAGCTGAACACACTGCTTTGGCAGCTTCATCTGTCAGATATTTAAAAGTGAGGAGGGTTAACAAGAACTCTTGGTGTATCTGAAATACACTACAGAAAGAAAATTTTTTGTCAGAAATTGTTCTTATATGTAAAAATCTAACTATACATTTTCTAATAGAGATGACTGGTCTGCACTCTTGCTGAGTGTTTCGAATGGGCAGTAACAGAGACTTCATTAATGTTTACCATCCAGCACATGCAGCAAATACAATAAACAGACAGTCCTGAGCATCAGGCCTTTGACTCTGAATGGACAGACTGGTCTGTCCTCCCAGGACAACGGATCCCCAAGGTGGCCCGGGATCCCTCTGAACACTCCTGCAAGCCCGTATTTCCTGGAATACCCCTTGGAGATCGCTGTAGCAACAGTCTCTCCCAAGAAAAATTCCCTAACAGGCAACTGCAAGACTGGAACTGTGCCGGGAATAAGGGCTTTCTGAGAATTACTTTCATGCGACCCAGGCATGCCAAGAGTTTACCTTGATACCTCTACCTTGATATCCATATAATTGCTGTAAATTGCCTCCCTCTTGAGGTACAGGTTCATGTAGCAGTACTTAAAATTATGACCTGAAGAAACTCCTAGTACTTCATAAAACTCCACGCACATGAAAGCATCTGCTGCCAGCCCTTCAGTGGCCTCAGCAGAGTATGGCAACACTGAAATGAGTGGTAATATACTAGACCAGATTTCTAGGTGACATAAATCAGTGAGGTACCACAGTCTTCAAGCCATTTATAGTTTAAAATCTGTGTCAGTAGAAGTAGCATGCACAAGGAGAAAGTGTTAAAGTTCTATTTCTCTTTTTCCTGCCTATTTCCTTTGTTGTTTTATTATCACTGCCATAGACCCATAACACTCCTTTCTATCTCATTATAAGGATAAACAACTTGGGTCAATTTGTAGCACATGATATATTAACTTGTGACTATGTATGTGATACCAGCTGTAATGATCTCATCCACAATGACAAGAAATCAGGCTAATACTGTTGGATAGGGTTTTTCTTTTCCAGAATGATACATTCTTTTTTTTACACCTGCAGAGAAGCAAGGAAAGAACTGTCAAAGAAAATAAAATATTAATTATTTTTTATGAGTTGCGTAATTTGAATAAGATTTAAATTCTTACTTCTACTAGAGTTGGGCCTAGACAAGTGATGCACTCATCCAAATGCGATGGGGATGAGAGCTGTGTAGCAATTGAAATATGTAATCAGATACTGAAATGAACATTACACAAGTGTCCAAGCCATTTTACATTAAAGTGAATGAGAGCACCTCAAAGCAGTGATAGAAGCACAAAAATAACCACTAGACAGTTTCAAGGCAAGAAAATTAGCCTGGTTGGTTTTTGATAAGACATGATATTGTTTTAAATTTATGTGGGAAATCAAATAGATCCCTGTAATAATGCTCCACTGGGTTCTGATATTTTCTGGTTGCCAGTAGAATCCAGTCACGTGGATTTGTCAGATGGCATGTGAGAAAGTGCAAAGTATGGTGGCAAACATGACATGAAGGTAGGAGTTAGGTCCTGCTTTCATTTGTGCCATGCACTGCCAGAGACTCTTGGTAGCAACCACTTTTGGATGTTCACTCCAGTATGTGAAATCAGAATTTTGTACCATGACTTGTCTTTTAAGACATGCCATTGCCTATGATCCTTTAAGGGTATCCATGGGGATATACACATAAAGTTTCTATGATGATATACACGGAAACAGCTCCACTGAAATCTGCACCCACTTACATCGGTTAAATGTTTGGCTTAGATGCTGGGGTTTGTTTCTTTCTTCGTTTATCTATTTCTTTTTAAGACATTAGTTGCATATAATTGATGGGGTTAAGGTTTTTGTTTTCACCTCTGCAGGGCCCATTTTTAAAAGTCATCTTGTCACTCTCTCATTCACTGCCCTTGCCCTCCCTCTTCCTTCTGACTCTGTTAAATCAGACTCCATTTTTCCTCCAGTTGCTCCGCACAACCTTGCATTCTGCATATTGACCTTTCATATGCTGCCATTTGGATCACCAGCTCTAGCCATTACATTAGCAACACACAATTACACCCTCAAGGTAGACTCAAGTGCAGATCCTACTTCTACATAAATACCTTAATGAATGGAAAGATGCTGATGTATGTTTGAAGTATGTTTTCAGCTCACGTAGTAGGGAGGAAGGATTCTGCAGAGATTTGAAACCATGGGTAGTGATGGGAGCATTTTCCAAATGTTTCTGTTCCACCAGACTGCCCTCTGTATGATGCTGTTCTCTGAACAGCATGTACCCACATATTATTTTTTCTAGAGGCTATTGCCAAAGCTGCACCCACTTGTCACAGGGGGGCTGTCACATCTAGTGAGCTCAGACAGGTAGCTCTTGGTTGGTGTGAGGACATGGCACTTTCAAACAAAGTATTCTTGGTGACTTATTTGATCATTTTTGCCTTTGGTATGAACCGCCACCCAGATATGCTGCAGTTTGGCAATACCTGTTGCTCTTTTGGGAGTGTGGAGCCCTTAAAGTACACATGACTTTTTTTCTTTTTTATTTTTCCTGTCAGAATTCAATGTACATTTTTCTGTGAACAAGCAACATCAGAACTGAAGCAACTCTGGCCTCCCTCCCAACAAAACCACAATCTGACAATGAAAGATGTCAAATCTGACATATGAAGGAATTTGTCCTATGGCTATGTGGGTAATGAACATACAGCTATGTGGGACATGATCTAATTATTAGTTTTCTTTATAGTCTTACAGTTGTGATAAATTGAGCAATATGTGAAATGGTGATTTTCAACCAGTTCAAGGTATTGTTTGTCCAGGTTATAATGAATAAAATTTGCTCACAGTCCCCAGACCACTGAGAATGAACTATCTTTCTCCTTTCTAGGAGGAATTCTGCTGTGAAAGCAAAGCAGGGAATTGGAGAAGAGCGACAGTGTGAGGCTATCCTGCCATCTCTGGTAGAAAGAGATATCAGTTTCCACAGTGTCTCTGAAGGGTCCTTCTGGGCACGTGATACTAACTGTGACATTTGGCCTGGAGCAGAGATTCACCACAGGCTCCAATATCAATTCATATCTCCATAATTCACCAAAATAACCATCAGAATTTATTTTACATAAAGGCATGCAATATTGCTCTTCTTATGTTCTTTACTACATTGATTTACTACACAGTCTTGCTTTAGCATTGTGCACAAAAAAAATTCTCCTAAAATCACTAAGTGTAATAAAAATCTGACATGAGTGGTCATTCCACTATGCCAGTTTAATTAACCAGTTCAAACAAGGTGAGGAAAAGAGACCACCTCTGAAATATCCCAGAAGGAAAACAACTCATTACCAGTGAAGCTGCTTCCCTCCAGCATATTCTAGGTTATGCCTGTGTTTGACGTAACAGCTTCAATAAAATCCGAAGTGAAATGATGGAATGAGTAAGTGCGTGGGGAAAAAAAAAAGGAATTTAGGCTCCTTTTGCACTCCTTACAGCAAGGTTTATTCAAACCTTGTCTGTAATAGAAAAGAGTCTCTTCACTGAGATCCTCCTGAGAAGAGGAGATGCTGGGTCAATCAATGACTGCCTCGGTGAATCTTCGATCAGCCTATGGATGTGCTGGCAAATACATCAGCCTCCCAGCTGAGGCAGGTCTTCCTCAGAGCTAGCGCTGCCTGACAACAAGGCTTTCAGGAGAGAGGCAACTTCAAATATGCAATGCCTTTTTGCTGGGCTTGAAAGAATTAACTGCAGCAAAAACTAGGCATGCTCACAACATGGGCTCTGTCTAAACATGACTCTGAATCTCTGCAAGTCTTTTGGAAGTGGGAGAATGTGGCATTTCTTTGTACATCATGTGCAGAAAGGAGAGCTGTTGCACAGACGTTTGGAAGCTTAGGTCAATATTCATCATACAAAGATTTAAGTCCAATTAATTCACCTACTTTTTCCTAATTAATTAGACAAACCTGCTGGATTTATAAAAAGCTGGGCAACAAGGCAACCTGTAGCTGAGGGTTTCTACACAGTTTTATCCCACTGCTCCCAGGGTTTGACTTTTTCTCTTCCTTCGCCTGCAGGGTTTTAGTGCCACATGGGTAGCGACACCGCTGCTAGTACAGGATCTCCACAGCTCCCCTCCCTCAAGTCTGTGGTGTGCTGCTCTCACGTCATCCTCACGGCAAACCTCAACTCAACAGCCAAGCCACAAATCTGGGATGAAGAGCTCATTTGCGGAAAAGAATGCAGTGTCATGGCATAACTTAGGCTATTAGTGAAGTCTGAATGCATGTGGGACAATCACTTACGACTGGCAAAAAGGCAAAAAAGAAAAGAATGAGGGGAAAATTGCTGCTTTTGATTTTGACATTTTCTACTATAAATCCTTTTATTTCTCATCCCAACAGGATCTTTCAAGGCCAAATTCAGTCACACTGACTTTTCAAAAGTTAAAACAAACGTGTCTCTCTGCAACACACAACTGAAGCTCAAAACTAAAGCCTCTTGGTCAGGTTTCTTTCTGGGTCAATTCAGCCAGATACAAATTTTCCTGCTTTACCCATGCTGTTGCAGAACAGAGAATAAACTGCACAGCTCAACAATTAGGACATACTCCACATGTAGCCTGCTCAAGAAGCAGGTGCTGGTGGAAAGCACAGTGTTCGCAACCAGCACTCATTCCCACAGGCACACTTTTAATGCAGACCATAAAAATAGACAATAAAAATATTTATGCAAAAGTTGAAGAATGGGCTGCAAGCTCTCAGAATATAATTCTGTTTTCAGTGAGATAAGCAATTTTTCATATGCTTTGGCAAATTTTAGCCTAATTAAAAGAACAAGTAGGTAACTAGTAATACTATATGTGGATAAATTACAGCAATAATTCAGTCATCCATTCCAAACCTGTACAGAAATTTACGAGGGCATTGATGAGGTGCACATGGGCCCCTTACAGCAAAGATTGCAAGGAGCCTGGAAGACTTGGGATTCAAAATTTACACATTCTATGAAAATTTGAAACTCAGGGCCAATTTTTTTCAGTTGCACTAACAGGCATGCAGAGTAGCAGAGAAAACCATCACCACATGCATGGTGGTCACTGTTACATACTAAATGACTTGTTAAATCTACTGTGCTGTGCTGTCACATTTTTTCTTTCACCTCCTGAAAACTGACTTCTCTTTCTCTGGCTCCACTCCTCATACTTCAGTATCATCTCCAGAAATGGGTCTGGGAATGTCAGCAGAATTATCTTAAGGTTCCCCTTAATATCAGCAAAAGCTGTGAGCAAGGGGATCTGCTCATTAATGGCAGCAGGTTTCTGAGATTCTGGTCTGACACCACAAGGCAGCCTTGACTGTCCAGTGCTCACTCTCGGTCTACGTGGAGAATCATGGCTCTTTGAAGGACAAGTTCTTGCTTTGAAGGACACCTTTGTTGAGGACCTTGGGGATTCTGATTGGATTCCTGTCCAAATCTATCCAAACAGACATTTGTGAACTATCATGCAATTCTGGTATAAAAAAGTCCTCTCTTCACCCTGAATCTCAGGTAAGCACATTGTCTAGTGAAAGCCTGCTCACTTCACTTCCACGGGCATCCACTTTCTGTCATCCTTAATGCACAGGGTCTGGATGTTTCCCTATGATTATATAAAATAGGATGCAGGGCTGTCAAACAAAAGAATGAGATGAACTATAAAGCCCATTCTTCTCTAAGTACAAGTTTGCAGCTTTCTGACTCACGTTCTGGCTTCCCCCTGCCCCCCCTCGTAAGTGCACTTTAACTGCTGGAAGAGGAAAAATCCATGTTGGATCCCAAGAGCTGGGCACTGTCTGACATCTTCATATCAGGAAACTCTGGCAATGACTGCTACTGCTCCCTGATGTTTGATCCCAGGCCTCCCACACATGGCCAGATACTGGAGGCTCAGTACCTTGGAGGCCAGAGTGGTAAGAAATACAGATGCCTGATGAGAATCAAGAAGATGTGAGTCAGACATGAGCAAGACCCAGATTACTGTGAACAACATTCTATCTGAGCAATATCCGCTTAATGATGGTCAGAGAGTCAGTACAGCTCTCATACTAAAACAGTTAACATCTCCAGTTTCCTGAATCCATAGTAATACAGTGCCATTCAATAATCTGCATTCTGGCCTGTAAAAATCACCATTATTTTTGCTGTCTATAGCCTTAAAAATGGGCATACTTCTCAAAAGAAAAGATAATCTTTTCATTTGTGATTTCAATCCATAAAACAATCCTACCGCCTGCTTAACATGCCACTTTTCACTTTGAAATCTCATAGTTATCATCAATGAATAGGCTGTATCTTGCTGAACATGTAGGAAAATTGAGGCAGCACCTGTGCTTTTCACACTCTGAACATTTGATCAAAACAGAGAGTCAGGAGGAGATCCACACACAGCCTCTGCTTCAACGTCTGGAGAACACTGCTTGCTGGCCACATGAGAGGCGCAGAGGTCTTTGCACAGATTGAATTTATACGTTTACAACACCTGTTCACTTTTCTAGCAACACTCATAGGTGGCTTTACATGTGGCAGTAAGATGTACAGAGTAAGTCCTACTTGTTTGTAGTATATTGAAAGAGGTGCCTTTGCTCTTGCAGTAACTCCATCTGAGATGCGATTAAACTTCACGATATGTCAAAAGGAAACTCTGAAATGAAATGAAATCACCACAGTACCATATGCCACACTCTGCCTAGGCACAGCAAGAATAAGTTAAATTCACTATGGCAGCTGCCAGAGACAATTTGTTTGCTTTTATTGGTATATGACTCAGCTTTAATATTTTTCTAAGACAGTTCTTGATAATTCTATGGACAGATAAGCAACACTAATAACACAGAAGAGTTGGTCAGTTCCTTCCAACCAGCCTAGTAAATCTATTCTTGGTATAAAGGGAGGCAAAACAATAGTCAGAGTATCCAAACTTTCTTCTTTGGAATGGAATACTCCTAACCTTTCTGCCCTGGACATATTTTCTCATTAGAGAAAGCATTATTCAGCTAAAAGTACTGAGTTCCTATCCTAGGTCGGAATATTGCCTGTGGTGATCTTCAGCAGCTCCTCCCACAGCCTCAATTTGTTGGACCACAAAACACAACCAAACATTTTTCTACAGCACATGTGCAGTAAGACCTTATCAAACTTTCAGTAAAGAACTTACTGATTCTGGGATGAGAGTACAGAATTTACCAGAATTAGATGATGCTAATTTATACATGTTCCTGCTAATCAGATGTGGAATTGCCCCCAGTCTCAAAATAATTAGTCTTGCACTAGTGGAAGGATTCTTCTGAAGCTTCCAGAATGGAAGGAAGGAAGGAAGGAAGGAAGGAAGGAAGGAAGGAAGAATTGCAGATCAGCAATATAAATGGCTTCTTGTGAATAGCACCTTTATTTATTGCTGATGAATTAATTTTCCTTTAAGAAATAAAGCTCTGTTACTGCTGGTATTATTGGTCTGCTCTCTCCATTTTCTTACAGATTTGAACTACATCCAGTCACTGCTTCTTTCTCATGAAGTGATACAGAGCACTGTGCTTCTGTCCACAGGACGGCAAAGTGTCATTTGGTGTAATTTAACTGTAACCACACAAAACAAAAGGAGCTGGCCTTACCACGACTGCTGCGTTTTGTAGATCTCTCAAAACAAGCCACAAATGAAATACCTGTGGCATTATATGTTTGTGATACCCTTTCATACATGAGCATTTCCAATTCTTGGGCTAAGTCTTATTCCCTCCTCCCACAATTTCACATCAGTCCCTAACGCTATCACTCCCGTCCTGAGGGGCTGTGTGCAAGCTGGGTATGTCTATTACACAGAGTTAATTCCTTTCAAGCTCCTTCTGTGCATGGCTGTGACTGACAGAGGCGGGTGCTGTTTGCAAGTGTCAATGGAGCATGACCTCCAGTTAATACATTGAATGATGAAAGAAAAAAGATGCATTCAGCATGTGAACTCTATGCTGAGATTAGCGAGACGTACTGAGCACATACAAATTGCTGTTTTGTCAGCACAGCGCTTGGCGGAGTTTTTAAATATTCCAGCTATTCTAAGCCATCATCCTCAAGGCTGGGGCAATTAAAAAAAGAGGAGAATCAAAATAGCATTTCCAATCCAAACACCATTGTTTTAGATGAAGAGGTTTGGACCTGGATGCTTAGAGCAACGCATGACCTCCTGGCGGCTGCAGCCCTCAGTTTGATGTGAAAGGACTTGCACTAACATGCACAGAACTGCTTGCAAACCTCAGAGAAGGCACCACAAGATATGTAGCCTTCAGTGGTAGATGTCAGTTTAACTCCAGCCTGGCCAGGAGCAATTGAAAGGTACAAGAATCTCTGCAGTCTGTCTGGCTGCTTGTGCTAACTGCTCTCATTTCAGTTGCCTGTGGACATATATTGGTCTTCTAGATGCAATCTCTACATGTGGTGTTAGCAGAGCAGTCACGGGCCACACAGGCCATGGTAGATGACCTTTTCTCTCACCCAAGCAGTTCTGTCTGGAGCTGAGTTTCTGTCTGTCTGGGGCACACTGCCTGCATTACCGTTCAGGGGATAGATCTTCTTTGTAGTTGGCTAAAACTTTAGAAGGTTGGGGAAAACCCCAGGAGAATATCAGTGATATTTTTTGCGATTTCTCCCCAGCCATGTAGTTGGTCCTTTCCTAGAATTTAAAAAAACACAGAACTGTTAGCAGAGGGCTTGGAAGAAATACAGTTCCCCTCCCTCGTCTGACTAGTTCTAGCAGTAACTATCACCAGAGGCAGGATTGCGGAGAAGATATCAAATCTCTTTCTATCTGTGCTTCCTATTGTTGACTTTGACAACTACATCCATTTAGGGTCAGATTCTATCACACGTTGCTGCTTTGAAACCAGCAGACACTTGGGGCAGACAAGAAATGCAGAATTTAGAGTGTAATACTTTCAGTGCAAAGAATCGCCTGTTCACATCTCCTCACTGCATGTGTCCCTCGTGCATGGTTCCCTTGCCTTTGTATCTGACCCTGTGCTCAAAAACCTCAGCATTATCTGTTCCTCTTGCAGTCTTAACTGAATGAGCTGCTTCTTTCTATTTCTGTTGTCATCTATCAGTCCTTTAAAACAGCAAGATTCAAAGTGTTCCTGTCTTTTCTTAAAGGTGATTAAACCCTAAGACAATGCTTACTACATTCTCCTCTTGCCCCTCTTCTACCTCCCCTTTTAAAGCTGCCACAGGGAAAGGGATGTACAAAAATATGCTTGCGAGGCAGAGGACAATAAATGCCTCCTTTTGTGGAGGCAGCAGTATCTATCCTGGGGTTGCTGCAGCGAACTAAACCTAACACACAGAGACCATGCGGCTTCTTTCTGCTAATAAATGTTGCTTTTTTGTTACTAACCAGCAGCAGTAGCTTTTAAGAAAAAGACATTTTGCTGAAGCCTATTGCTTATTTAATAATTTCACAAGCAGACAGAGTTTAGACTACCAAATTATTGGCAATACTTCTGTGCAACATCTGCTTTTCCCCCAGCAACCCCCACCACGTGCTGACCCAACGTAGAGCTGTTTAGTTTAAAAGACATGGACTGCAGCTCAAGCTGATACAAAAAGTATCCCAGCTGATACTGGCCAGAATCGCAGCTGATATTGGCCAGTTTGTCATTCTCTATCTGCTTTTTCTCTCTAATTGTTCATCTGCTCTGCCCTCTCACATGGTTTCTCTCTGCTTTTCATGTGGGTCACTTACAGTGCAAGAAGTAACCAAGAGGAGAAAGGAGAGGGCATCTGTATTAACACCTATGCAGAATTATATACTACATTATGTATACACTACTACTTGTCAAGCACTTGCTCTAACAAAGTGCTTTCATTCACTTACTGTTGTGGGCAAAAGCCAATGTCAGCTGTTTGCAAGGACGTGAGTACACAGAAGACTCATGCTTGCCGCTGAAAGGATGGGTTGGTCAAACTGCCAGTGAACAGCTGAATTGAGACAGCAGTACAAAATTATAAATTAAAAAAAAAAAAAGAAAGAAAGACCAGGCAGCACTTCCTAGAGAGCTCTGCAAGCTTGCTTAACAGCCTTGTAAATGTTGTGGGTGGTGTGCAGGCAGTTGCCACTAAACGGGGAAAAAGGAGAACGGCAGCAACTCACCACTTTTCCACAGCGTCAGGACTGGAAAATACCTAGAGCCTGCGATTCAGACGTGGTAAACTAGACTTGCTCTGCCACCTCCTGGCTGTACCTACCGAACAGAATTCAATACGCTAAACAGCCTGCTTCGTATCTTACTTCCATTCGGGTCGTGGACCAGATCTAATGTTCACTGAGATGACCAAGCTTCAGCCTAGCCACGGAGAGTATATACGGCATGGATGGAAACATAGACAATGCGTTTTGGACCATAAATATGAAAGAAAAGCTCTGTTGACCTTACACTGCACTGTATGCATGCATTTTAAAATACAACGAAAACTTCATTAGAATTCTTTCCATGCCTGCTTCCCATACCAATGTGTTTTATTAGAGTTTCTCACCTTAGAGGGGAGGGAGATCACTGACTCTAGAGGTATCCCCGATGTCGTAGTTGTCAGACTTTGTCCTCCCAAATGTTTAGGAATCTCTGCTCTTCTGTTGCTCTGTGGAAAGGAAGTTCTGTAAGCATACAAAAAAGGACTATATACTTGTTTGTTTTGTAACATGGGACTACAATATGGAAAAAAGCCTCTAGTTAATATTCTGCTTCTTTCCTTCCTAGCTTGCAAAGTCTAGCAATATTTCCTACTAATGTTGGTGCAAGGATGGAGATAGATATTGACTTTCATCTCTGTACAGAATTCTGGCTTTACTGCTCCATGAACTGCTCCAGGAGAATAATAATAATATGATGTCATGATTTATAAGCACAATAGAGTTTTTTACATTTTTATACAGTTTCAAATAGTATTTGTTTTCACAGTTTCCTTTTATATGAACTTCTACTCAGTAGAAGGTCATAGAAAATCTCAAGGAGATTGTAAGCCTAAGGACATATAAGCTTTGGCAATGTAAGTTCACAGGTAAAGAGAGAATGTGAGTTTCAAGCTCTTGTCACTCCAAGTTTGCATTTTAGTCATTAGTTTACAGCCCCCCATTATTCCACATTCATTAAGGACTCAGATAGTCCACTGAGTGATATTACCCTTTATAAAGATTTTTTAGAAAATGTAAACCTAGCCAAAAGCAACAGTGACTGCGTTTTGAAACCCACATTATCTTTGCTCTGCAGCCGAGTAACATCAAATTCACCTGGTAGGAGTACATTCTTTCCTTGGTTTACATGTGTGTGAAGAAGTGATGTATTTTTAATGAGATTTAATTTCATGACAGGAATTGGATTGACAATTTGCATTAAAGATAAGCTAAATGAGCTGTTCAAGAGTAGAACTAGCTTTCTCACATTTGCTTCCTTTAATTAACCCATACAGTATGTTAATTTTGGATTAAGCCCTGCCTTATGACATCTATAAGATCAAAATCACCCTTCCATAAAATCTTTGATCACCTCATTTTCTTCAAGTCTGTTAACCCTTTGAAGACATAGTTCACAGAGAAAAATTAGAAGGACATTTTGCTTTAATGTTCTACCACAAAAATACAGAAACTTTTTTTTCTATTTTGCCTCAAGTGAAATGGCAATTGTTAAAATTTTCATCTGGACAGAAATTTATATTTCCAGCTAGGTTTACTTTAAGTACCTAGTAATTTATTGGAATTATCAAGTCACTTCCTATGTTAATTGAAAATAAATGATATTATACAAAACCCTAGTGACCTCCAAATGGAACTGAAACCTTTTAGGTCCCCAGTACAGATCTCTACCACATGTGCTAATAAGTAATCGGTAGCAGTAGACGTCTGTTATCATTCATAGGGATCAGTTACATGAGAGAGAAACTCAATCAACACACTTGAGGGATGTAGGGTACATACTTCATCACCAGATAATACAGATATTTGTCAACAAACAAAGAAGCATGGAGACTCAAGAAAGCCTTGCGTTGTTTCAATGCTGGATGAGAAAGAACAGACATGGGGCTGTATAAATGCTGGTTTTGCTTTCTCCCTGCTTATTCTCCTTCCCCACAGCTCCTTCCTTCCTATGACATCAAGGCCTAGTGCAGTCTCCAACTGTTGCCCCGTTTATCTGCTTTACCTCCCTGCTGTCCCTGCTTCCCACTCCTCACCCTGCACTGCTCTGCTCTCCATTGGAGAAGCTGCCAGCTATGGGTTGCAGCATGGAGCTGCACACAGGCAGACCAGCTGGCAGGTTGAAGCTGGAGGATGCTCACTGCAGATGTCACCAGCCAGGAATCCAGCTGCCAAATTCTAACAAGCTTTTGCTGAGGGTGTCCAAAGTCAGAGTTTATGATTTGGCCGATTCATGTTTTCCTGAAGAGAGCAAAAGGGGCTTACTTGATACAAAAACTGCGTTCTTCTATAAAGCCTGGAAGAAGTAAGACTTCTGACTCAAAGTATTGTAAGGTTTTTAACAATGTCAACATATTTGCCATACTTTCATCTTTACATGTGGTTGAGTAATTTTAGATAAAATTTTCCAAAGTTGGGCTGACATGAGCTGTGGAGAAAGGATGCCTAGAAAGACAGTGTTATAAAACATTTTAGACACTTCTGCAATGTCTGCCTTCTATCACAGTACCATGAGCCTAATCACGTCTCATTCCAGTAATCGAAACATTCCCCTTACCCTCAGTCCCAGAGTATGAAGCGCAGGAGAGGCATCTTGAACCTTTTTCTTGACTCCAACAGTCACATCAGAAAAAAATGAAGGAACAAAGCACAATCGACACCTTACCCAAAGGACATAAAGTCTGAGCCTGGACATAGGCTTGGAACAGGGAGTCTCTATGCTGTTAACCTGCTAGCACAGCCCTTGCACAGGTCTGGTCTGTGTAGCTAACAGTCTTCCAGACTGTGCCTGCGCATGGTTTGGGGGCTGACAAAGGCTACAGACCATTCCCAAGAGGCTGTCTGGATGCAGCTGTCATGTTTTGGAGGCTGCGTGAGTTTAGCTGTGCCTTGCCAGGAGTTTACTGGTTTGTTTACTACCTTGTTTGTTTACTAGTAGTTTGTTTACTGCCTTGCCAGTTTGTTTACTAGTATAGACAGATTCAAACAGGCTCCTAACTCCAAAAAATGTCCACGATCACTCACAGCTACATGACTAGCTTGCTCCCCACTTACTTCCCCTGCCATTTATCATCAAAGAAATAGGCCAGTGGTACTCAGGTTGTTAAACTTGCCAAGTAAGGCAGTTGAACTACCTATTTGGAACATGAGTTTTTAAAATTACAGCAAAAGAATAAGGAGGAAGGTCATTTTTATGCCCACAGCAAGAGACCAAAAAGATAGCATATTAAGCACATTTTGGCAAGAGATGAAGTCAAGGATCATTACTTGGAGGACTCAATAAATGTCATTAGCATTTGTACTTTTTCCCACTTCATTCTTATTATGACATCTTGGCAAACTGCTAAGAACTATTTATAAGGAAAAGGTTACGGATGCTGGCAGATAGGAGCAGATAGGATCACAAGAGCTTGAACTTGAAGAACATTATCCGCCAAATCAAAAAAAAAATCGCTTTTGGAGCTAGTGAGGAAAGATCAAAAAGAACTAACACAGCAAAGTAACAACTGCAAAGGTAAGTATGACAGAAGGTGTTTTTAAATTGTGTGCAAGAGTCCAAGCATCATAATGGGAGCAACAGACAGAAACAGGAGAATTCTAAAATGACCTGAAGCAAAGGGAAACTGTAGGCAGAACATCAAAAAACCCTTACAAATAGATACAGAATCATTTATCTAGGGAGAGAAGAAAACACTTAAATCAGTGCCATCCAGAAATTAATTAAAATCAGTGATTTCCAGTCCAGAGGGAAACTTTAAAGCTAGATTTTGGAAAGCACATATGGTTCAGTCTGTCATCCTTTCTCTTTGAATCCAGTGACACAGGTGGTGCTGAAGTCTTGTGAACCTGTAAGGAGGAAGATAAGCAAACCTGCCACTGATTATAATTTAAAGCAGATGACTAAGGAGGAGGGAAAAAGAAAACCACCTCTATGGCACCACCAGTCACAAATCAGCCAGGCCTAACTCAAGGCTGCAAAACTTGGGGAATCTGACAAGCACTTAGAAAAATACACAAAAAAATTCTTCTGACAGATTCTGCAGCCCCCTTCAATTAGGAGAGTTTTAAGGCCTATTGCAGAAGGAACAGAAATAGTAAAAGTTAAAAAAAAAAAGTGGTCAAGAAAGAAAGATGCTGTTCTGAAAATAGAAGCAAAAGAATATTCCTGTGTTTAGATCACTCAGTTAAGTTAGCTGTGTGACTTAACCTTGCAGGGAGGTGACGTGACCCTGTAGCCAGCTCCAAGAACTAATACTGTGTTGAAATGCAAATCTTGAGGAGCAATTATGCAAAAGCTCTTAGTAGGCAAGTTTGGGGGGGAAACCTTAAAAATAAATTGTAAAGAACAGCCTTTGACCAGAAATGAGACAGCACTGCGTGGAATATCAATTGCTATGCCAGGGGAAAGAAATGAAAGGAATGTGCTAAGAATGTCAACTATGACCCTGCTGTGAAACACTGAAGCTCCCCAAAGCACGAAGTCAGAGGGGTTAGCACTGTAAGGCACCAGTATATGCATCCAGCCCTTCCTACAGCAAAAGAGAAGAGCTGGGCATTAGAGACGCATGCTCCAGGCCTGGGAGAACACCTTCACCTGCAGGAGAGAGCTGGGTCAGTTCCAGATCATGTCTTGGAGGTTTGATCTCACAGGCACACAACATAGTATCAAAAACAAATGTGGCATTCTACATCCCTGACTTTGCTTAGGAATAAAGATCAAACCCTCTCTTCAGACCTCTTTAACAAGTTCAGATTAGGTGAAATGTATTCCTAGATACAGGTAGAAGGCTTCTGTGGAGTTCTGCACACACAGGTAACTCTGAGACCCAAGCCCTTTCATAACCTGCGAGCAGTCACTGATCAGCTTTCTGACATTTATTTGCTCAGGATAAAAGTAGCATGTTTCTTTGTTAACGTTAAGTCCTACAGCAATGTGAGTTCTTGTAATGAACAAGCAACCTCAGGTTTTTTTCTGCACCTTGATCCACTCAGAGGAAGAATTACAACCTTTACAACAATTTACAATTTACACGGACCAATTTTTGACCCTGGCATAGATTAGTGCACTCAAAAGACTGCTGAAACATATGCCATCTGGCCATTATCCCTGAAAAGACAGAAACAGAGTCCAGTGAGCCCCTTCCTTCGGCCTATGCTCAATGCTCCCTAAGTGTTGCCTGTTCCAAGCTTGAGGAAGGGTGGTCTGTTAAGCTCCCAACACCAGTATGAACAGCAGCCAGGACAACAGTACTAGCCCAGCTGCTTTCTGGACTGGAGAATCACAAATTTGAGAAGAGCAACAGCCTTGTCTTTGATCAATTGCTGCTGTCTGGTTTTGAAAATCGGCCCTTCAGACAGGGTCATGTGACAATTCTCTGACAGGCTGCTTGTGATCCCAGGCTGTGCTCTGTGTGTGTGTTAGAGAAGCACTATCCAAACTTGTCTTGAGAGTTTCAGCCATGCAGCCTCTCTGCAGTAGTGCCCTAGTAAGGAGACAGTGTGACCACAGCAGGGACCAGGAAACACGGTTGCTTTCTACTGCATGAGCTGTTGATCTCACGGAGTAAAGGACCTGCCTCTTCTCCAGCACCTCAGTTTTGCATTTGGGCAGCAGAGGAAATAGTGCTCGTGATCCTTTGAAGAACACTTTGACTGTGATGGGGTTAAGAGAGAAGCAAGAGGAGACAATGCTGCTGTAGCTAAATAGATGCAAACCTCCTTCCCAGTGCTGGACTGATATGATGTAAAATATACAGATGTAAACTCTGTAACCTCACGAACTAGCACAGTATAAGATTAGAGGCACCAACTTAACTCTGCTCCCTTGTGTGTGTGCATCACAACACATCTCTGATGACATGATTATATATGGCTTCTAAAATAATATAATATCAGCCAGTTTTGTTCTACAGCCTTATTTATTACTTCTGAGTCTGTTGTCTCTATTTAATCTTTTCCTGCCTGGAAGAACATCACTCCATCAGTGAATCAGCATCTCCAGAGAGGAAACGAAATGGAGCCACATTCATAATATACAGCAAATCGCTGTCTTAACACTCAGTTAATGTTCCACAGTGGATTAAGAATTATTGTCCTAGTATTTCAGCTTAGTCCAGATTTAGTGCCCCAGTGGAAGAATTAAGGAGTAGATGAAACAGTGCATGTAAAGCTAGTTTCCAGAGCAATAGAGGAGCATGTTGCTACTGCAGTCACTAAGGCAGGTATGTAAAAATCAAGATGTCACAAAGCGGTTCCCTTTTCACAAAAGCTTGAGTAAGGGGAGAAAAATGCATTTGGATACCACAAGAGATTTCTGGGGTATTGCAGGAAAGCAAACAAAGATAAGCTGTTTAAACAAAATTATTTTAATGAGTGCAATTATAGAGAGAAATATGACTAGTGCCTCCATGGTCCATGTGTTGTTATGCATCATTCAGTTAGGTACTGCCTGGATTGGCTACAAAACAGACTTTACAGCAGCTGACACACGTCCTAAACCCTTACTGACAAAAGATTCCTCCGAGAGGCGAGATCTTCAGTGAGTATCTACATTTGAGAGGGATTTTCTCTCAAATTCCTACCTCTGTCTAAGGAATATTCCTGCAGCTCCATATCTGGCCACTGCTCTCCCTTTCTCTTCTCTGCCTCTGACGTGCTCTTGCAGGTTTATGATGACTAAGGGTTGTTGAACTATATGTGTTCTGATGGGATCCGAAACATTAAACCCAGGAAGAAATGACCCCCTTGGAGCTTCCTATGATCCTCACTCTTCCTGCAGCTTCAAATATCAGCTGTGCAACAGTGAGCTCACACATCTGACTCACTGCTTCTATTTCCCTCAACTCAGCTTTGGTTTGGCAATATTGCCACCCCCACGTCTCTTGCTGACTGAACACCAAGCAAATTAAATCCTGATCTTTCTCTTTGACTGTGTCCTTTTGCTCTCTTTACTTTTTATAAGTAAGATGCTGCCATGTCCCTTTTTCTTCAGGTAAGCAGCCAGACAGCTCTGGTTGCTCTCTATACTTTTCAGCTCATTAGGCTGTACGTAAATACCAATGATTATTCTTCTTCTGCAATGTTTTTAAGACTCAGGACAGATCATGCTCTTGCCCACTTTTACCTTATCTTCTGCCTAATGTTATCTCCTCCCTTTCTGCCTCTCTGACACTGCAGCCAACCCAAAGCACAGCTTCCAGATCAACCTCATGCCCTGTATAATGATAGTATCATTAACACTTACTTTTCCGTCCTCATCCTTGATATCCCACTATAGTATTATCTTCTACACATCTTTGCTGTCCACAGTGCCTTTATCAACCTGCTTCTCTGACATTTACTTTGCTGTTCTCTCCTTCATTTTGACAACAGTGCTGACTCTGAACACCAAGTATGAGTTGTCACTCTATCCTCTTCCTTTCTCTCATGCTGCCATGACATAAGTGACTTTATTTTTTTTTAACTTGACAGATCAGTGACTCTCCACTCGCCAGCAGAGCTATCTCTGTCCCAGGAGCCATGCACAATGACACATATTACCCCATCTTCCTTCAAATCCCTCTTCAAAACCTATTTCCCTTTAAGACAGAGACAGACACCATAAAACCAGAATAACCAAACTACACAATGCCATTGGGCTTGCTGAGCGAACTACAGCCATGCGTTTCTTCCTTGTGATGCTAAAAAAAAAATCCATTCAGTAACAGAAAGGGAGATGATAAATGGTGTTACTGAGCATGGCATGATATGCAGAGACTGAGAAAGAAATCTCAAGATTTTAAGTTCATTCTGAACTCATTGTCTCTGCACTGAACTACACGATGTCTAACCATTGAACTATAAAGTTAAACACATCACTACGAGCTCCATTACCATTAGCCATTTTACACACCCATTCCTGGGAGAAACACATGGGGCTGCTGGTTCCACTGGAAGACGTGAGACATTTTCCACTGACCTTCTGCAAGCTTAGCTGTTTACTAACCGTATTAATTACATTTTCTGTTATCTGTTCTTCCACGCGTCTGTACTTGTTAAACTGATACCAGATATCAATCTTAAACTTTCAGGAACTGTCTGATTGTTAGGCTGTCTCCTTCTAATCTAGCTTAAAAAAAGATTAAGGGAATGCAGTTCACTTATTACACTAACATGGGGTTTCTTCCCAGAGTCCCAGGAATGCCCAAGGCTCATAACGTCTTCCTGTTACCACATCAGAAGGCTTTCTGATGAGTCAATTCCCAATACTAGCAAGCGGGCCATCACTTTGAAGTTGGCCCCTCATGTTGCTGCTCAGTGCAACTCATGCTATTTTGTCACAGGTCTGACCTTGACCAGAAAGTGGGCTGGTAAGTGCCTTCACAGAAAGTGTAAATGATTGGATTTCGGGCGAAGAATAGGAATAGCGTGCTTGTTCTGCTAGCTCAAGTCAATCATACATCATTTATGATCTTCATTTTCCTTGCTATTCCGTGCCTTATGCTAGGAGACTTTGTTGTCCGAGAAAATGGAGGGACATTCCTCCCTGGCAGGGAGGTAGATAATGCTGCTAGTGTAAAAGAATGAAGTGGACTCTTATGAGCTCTATGGCCTGTGTTTCCAACCCTCAGTGTTCTGTGATTCATCTAATTAAGGTACACAGCCTGGAAAACAAGAGGCAATTTGGAACTTCTACTCATTAGCTGGGTATGAATGGGATTTTTTTTCCTCTTGACTGTCTTCATTTTATCTGTGGTGGTTCTTCATGACTCAGACTCCAGAAGGGCTCATGATTGTGTAGGTTGCCTCTGGCAAAGGCAAGTAGCTTGAAAGCAAGTGTCTGTCTGTCGGACTTTTACTTCTCTCTGAAAACAAACACTGAAAAGCTTATTCCCTGTGTGGCTGACCCAGCTGCCGTGTCTCGCCTGCTTGTTGAGATACAAGATGATTAATCTCCTTCTACACAGTTCAGTACTTAAACCATATGTGAAGGGGGCACAGGGGCTTTCAGATAAAGCAGGGATAAAAAAAGACTTGTTTTATGCTTAATGAAGAAATAATTTCCTTAAGAACAAAAAGCTCCTCACAGCCAGTGCTTATAAATTGCTTAATTGGAAATACACATAACAGTCCTATGAGGATTATCTGAGTGCTTCTGGCTGGAATTAGAGTCAGGAAAGAAAAGTTATTTTAGAGATACTAATAAAACAGGAGGTTGTGAAGGCTTCTGGGATATACACAGATGTTTTATTTTAGGCTTGGCATATAAAGCTGATTTTTAGCCAATTTGTTATTGGTTTGCAAGCTCTGCTAATTTTAGCCTTGAGGCAGAGAGGAATGAAAATAAAAGGACAGACCCCCAGATCAGAGGGCAATAGCTCTGTCACCGAAAATCCGGGAATAAAACCTCGTAACACCAATGTAGTGTTAAAAGGCAGGCATTCTTTATTGCGACGTCGGATGCACGGGGGATAATTCCGCCGAACGTGCATACCCCATACCCTTTCCG
>Ga0065711_1031976_pt1 | contig 28284 bp, 12 predicted proteins | sample Hoacrofraction12_FD_59098 | JGI IMG/M metagenome (GOLD analysis project Ga0065711, IMG submission 59098) | Hoatzin crop microbial communities from Cojedes, Venezuela - Epithelial fraction 12 v2 (version 2) | ecosystem: Host-associated > Birds > Digestive system > Esophagus > Crop | place... | reverse complement strand
TCCTGTTCCCTCTGTTTGCTGTTCTGTTAAACTGCCCTTATCCCGACCCACCAGTTTCTGCCTGTTTCTTTCCATTCTCCTCCGCACCGCGGCGGGGGGAGGGGCAGCCACGTGGCGCTTTTGTTGCTGCCCGCAGCCAAACCATAACAAGACCAAATCCAGAATGGCATCTTTTCATAGCTTTCTGCTCTGTTATTTTATATTCAGCTTCTTATAACTTGACCAAGTGTTAAGTGATTGAGCTGAAATTTTCCATGTCAGATGACTGCCTTGTTCAGCTCTTTCTTAGAATGAGACTTGCAAAAAATACATTACAATATATGTTTGAGACTTTTGTTTTGAAATATTCTATATCCCCAGGCTCTAGAACAGAAAATCATTATTTGCAAGGGAGAACTGTTAGAACTTAAACACCTAAAACCTCAGAAAATTTCAACCTCAGTGCATGCTTGAACTTCAAAGGCTGACTAGACAACTCATACTATGGAGTATATGATCACAGTGCAGCCCCAACACCTATGGCAGCTCAGAAAGACGTTCTTTATAATGTCCACTCTCAGCTTGCTGGACACCAGGAGTGAAAACAAGGTCGCAGTCACATCAGTGACTTGTGGGAATTCATGCAGTAAAGGAGAGAAATCTGTCTAATTAAAACACAGAACAAAAACAACATCGAAAGAGAGATGGAGAATGGATTGGGAGAAATATGCCCGAGTGTGAAAAGCAAATGAGTGAATGTCAGGGGCAGACTCTGAAAGGAGACCCAGAAGACCAACTAGGTCTGGCTTGATAAAGAGACTGGGATTAGAATGAGAAGTCTCAGGAGTTAAGGTTAAGCAAAAAGAACAGGAAAGGAGGCCTTGAATGGAAAAGTGACAAGACTGGGACAGGGACAACTTACAGCAGGTGAGACAAGCAGGGGCTGAAGTTTGCTAAAGATAGGCACCTGTGTGCATTTTGGCGTGCTGCTGACCACTGCCCAGAGTTGAACTTGAGTTTCCACTGAAATATCGGTGTTCCTTTGCTGCATCCCACTGCAAAAAATAACAATCATATAATTGAAGATTATCATAAGGGATATATGCCCAAGGGACTGAGATAAGGCTGTATTGCAGCACTGGTACTGGCACTTCCTAAATCCTGAAGGCTTAATCCCAGAATGTAATTGAATATGGTTTTGATATAACTTTCTGCATGTTGCAGAATTGGAGGCTGAAGAAGGGTAAGGTTGTACTGCTCTACCTACTGAAATAAGGCAGACCAAGCCGGTGATAAAGGACCAGCTCTGGTATGGTTGCTGTTGAGCAAGCTGCCATTTGAAGAACTGGGCTGCACCTACTCTGAAAGGGTCACTCCCAGTTTGGAAGGGAAGTAAAAATTTTAAGGAACAATCAGGATTCTTACCAAAGTTGCAGTATAACCAGTGGACTTCAAGAAGGAGAGAGGAAAACCCTGTAATTACACCAGTGCTTGTAATCTTGTTTGTTTTTTTTTTCCTACCTGTCTTGAGCCAACTATTTTCTCCATGCTCACCTTCATTTACTTATCTTTAATTATTAATTTATTTTTAAAATAAAACTACATTACAAATATAAGCTGCTACCTTTTTTTTTTGGCACGAAAAGTGAATATCTGTGTGGATATGACATCTTTACAGAGATTTTAAGTTATCTGTTGTAGGGTTTTCTTTTATCTTTTTTCTTTTTGTATCAGAATTTAAGTGAATTAAAGTGAGAAACCTCCAGAGGTTAGTTACATAATTTTGAGGATTCATACACATGCACACACTACACTTTGTAAGTTCTTCTATAAATACAGTGCAAAGTTCATTCTAAAGTATGTAATGTTTCAGTGATCTACATTTTACTAATATGTATAAATTTAAGGCAATGCAATGCTTCCTTGGTGAAGACTTGAGAGAAATAAAATAGCAGCAATGGTTCCTTGACCTTTTTTCTTATTTAAAGATTAAATAGGAACTGTATTGCTCTTTTGGAAACCTCTCTACATCTTTCCGAGTGGCACAAGAGGTCAGTACAATTACCAGGACCTGACATCCTTCCCTCTGTAATGAAAAATCCTTAATAATATGTATCGTTAATAAAATCTAATTGCATAATTTCAGTCATGGTAGTTGTCAGCATGTCAAACACATCTTTCATAATATACGCTTCTGTGACATAAGCCCCCCAACTCTATTCATCTTCTTCATGAATAAGGGTACACACTTTTAAATATTCAGTAATTGTAGGTTCTTGTCTAAATTTAGACAAATTTGGCACACTGTAATAAAGTGAAAGGGCATTTCTCAGTTGCTGCTTCTCTGAAGGTGACATTTCTTTGGCTGAGCTTCCTGACACTCTGTAATTCCTTCTTCTGTTTATTTTACCACTCTGATACCTCATTAGCCATTGCAGAAATGGGATTTCTTTGATTGTGGTTTGCACAGAGGACAGAACATATTGATATGCACTTAAAGAGTGTTAAAATGCAGACTATGTAAAAGCCACTGTTTAGGGACAACCCGTAAATGTAACTTAATGAACCAACAGACCATAGCAGCTTCAAAGCGCTGAAAATATAAGAACAAAATCAATACTGTGACACAGGAGTGTTAGTAGGCTACTTTCATCCTTCTGCAAGTAACACAGTTGATTTCATTACTCCTAAACTCTTCTTACTAGAGAGATACCAAATCTCACCTCAACCATACCTAAGACACCCCCCTTGATGACCTTTTTCAGTTCTACAGAAATAAAGTTGAGCCAGAGTCAAACTGTACCTGGCTAGCTCTGGTGAAAACTGTCTCAAGTCTTCTGTGGATTCAGAAGAAGGAAAACTAGGTAATCAGATTTTGCTGGCTAGGGACAACTTTGGCATACCAGCTCGAAAACCCCATGGCATGAGTGTTGTTATGCTCCTGCCCCCCAGGCTGAACTCCTGGTGCCCTCCTTCACCAACTTGAGTTGAAAGACAGAAGGTGACTGTCTGCCACCACAAAGTCCTCACCCCAACATCCAACCTTGTACCTGGTTTTCTCTGGCACAACCCTCAGATAGCATACCAGCTACATTTCACCTAGATCTACAATTTAGACTGGACTTGTCCTGTTCTTCTTCACTGGTAAGACTGACCCTTCTTTTGCTTATAACATCCCTTTTTAGTTATTTTAAAAACTATTATGTCTCCCTTCAGCATTGTTTTTTCTAGCTGGACCATGCCAAAATTTCTTAGACTCTCTTTATAGGCCTCATTTTTCAACATTTTAGTATTTTTGTTGCTGTCAGCTGAACTCTTTCCAACGTGCTGAGGTAATTTTCAAACCTGGTGCCCACAACTGAACTAAATGTTGCAAATGAGGCTTGCACAGGACTGTCAAATAGAATTATTACCTTGCTTGTCTCTGTATATAATTCATTATCAAAACTTGTACAATACTAGGCTTTTAATGGCAATGTCTTCTTTTTAATTCAAGGTTAGACTGTGGCATGTGTGCAGCATACAAGACCTATAGTTTGCCTTTGCTTAAGTAAAATTTTAAAAGCTGAAGAGGTGGCAGTAATGCTTCCCTGTGAAAAGTAATGAATGTCAAGATGTTGGAAATGTGGGCCAGTATTAGATGTCACCGTCTGCTTCAGCAATGTCAAGAGACGAAGCTGGTCAAGGAATGTGCAGTTAAGGCAGTAGGCAATAGCCAGGCCAAAGCTGTGAGGCTGGAGATGCCAAAACCCCGGGGAGGAGAGGAGCAAGGAGGCCTGCAGCGAGGCCTGGCAGGACAGAACCACAGCGGTGGTGGCAGACAGCAAGAGCTGTGCCCGAGAGCTTGGCGCTCAGAGGTGGTCTGAAAGGCCACGAGGCTGCAGGGGATACTTGATAGGATCCCTGTATAAGCAGCCACGAAGTGAATGAATGCAAAAGATGGGCTCCCTAGTTCCAACCCAGTCTAACGTTTGCCTTCCGTGAGATGCTAGGGGAACTGGGTGCAGGTGGCATGGGGCTGGCCAGTGCCCAATGGCCATCTCATAGCCTCCTGCAGGAAAGGGCATAGTTTTTACACTAGGGTGTGCATTTATAAAAAATACTCTTTTTTTGATTAAGCATACATTTTCATTTAGTTTTATCCTGTATTTTTTGTCTCAATTTCTTTCCAAGACATGTCAGACAGTAACAAAACGATTATATCTTTAGATTTTTCCCTCAATGATTGTCTTTTCTTCTCTTTCTACTCTCATCTGTTGCCCACTGTTAAGCCTCCCACACGTCTAACACTTCATCTCTACATTAATTTCACCTCCTAACGATGTGCAATGTCACGTATAGAGTCTTCAGTCAAAAACGTTGAAAAGGGAAGGAAAGCACAGCGGATGGAGCAGAACAAAAATCACTATAATTTTCTGTAAACTTTCTGTGAAATGAAAACTATCTTCTGTATTTCAAAATTGAGCAGGAGGGATAACTGAAGAAAAAAGTCATACTTTCTTTTACTTACACCTGCTTTTATTCAGAAAAGCAGCCTTTTCATATTTCTCAGGGGGAGGGGGCTGGGAGTGGGGAAGCAGGAAGCTAAAAAAACAAACAAACAAAACACAGAGCAATGAAGTTAAAAAATATCTCTCATGCTTTCATTAGGGAGAAACTCAAAACACCAATTTGAAAACTAGAACCTTATAGCCTGTTATTTTTTCAACTTTCAAGTCATATTAAAAAGAAAATAAAATGTTTTCCTCATGCACACCTTTTCCCTCCAAAAAGGGCAAGGCAAAAAATCCCAAACAAACAAAAAACAGACAAGAGGTCTTTTTAATTTGCAGCTGGCAATTTTTTTTTTTTTTTAAGGCTATAAAATTTCAGTATTTCTTAAGAAAGATTCATTTAGACTTTCTGGGAGGGATGGAAATAGAAAATGTAAAATAAAAAGCATTTTGGTGGTAACAGAGAACAACCATCTGCAGTCTTTTGTTATTTCACAGAATAGCTTCCAGCAAAATGGAAGCATTGAAGAATGACTGGAGATTTATCTTATACCAGTCTGATTCCTACATTGCAGGTCAAAGCTGAAGACTACTGTGTATCATGGCCTTTAAAAGCAAAATGGGGCCTATAAAAATAGAGTAATTAGCAGGCTCAGCTCTACCTATCTTGACTTCGACGACATTTCTATCATTGCAGACATCAGTAGAAAGCTCAAAAGAGGCATGCCACCTTAGATACTCTCCTATTGCTTTTTGTGGTTTGTAATAAGTAAAGGTTAATTGTTATCCATTGTATTTCCCAAGAGAAACCAACGAAATGTAGAAAAGTTCAGTTGCCTGTAAACACAGAAGTGTTTGGAACCTGTGGCAAAGGTGGTTATTTTGCCAGCCTTACCCTTTGTGTCCTGTAGTTCTCAGCACTGTCCTTCAGACAACATCCCCTGAAGTATTCATAAAATTATTTCACAGGATGACGGAGTGTCACAAAGGCTAATTGACTTGTGCTGCCACAATGATCCATGGCTGTATACATACAGACAGCATTGTTTCCAGCCAAATGTATACACGTATCTGCAAGCAGAAACTGGGATTTGAATTCATAACCTTTAGCTCCCAAAATTCAGGTCTTTATCCAGAGAGTTAAAAGAGCAGCTGTAGTCACATAAAAATACTGCTATTCATGAGCATGTTTACTCTGTTGAGGTGAAGAGTAGCAGTGCATTTTCACTTTGACTGAAGTGACGTATTTCCCAGGGAAATCTACTTCTGGAAAAATGCCACAGTTCCTTTACGGGTTTTTTGGGTATCTTATTTTTGGGTATTTGCCTGGCTACTACCGAACAGCAGATGCTGGAGTTAGACCGAATCGTCTCAGTACATTGTGTCTCTGTGCCTCAGTTCCTGGTTTTAATCCTTGTACACCCTTCTCTTCCTCCCCTCCGCCCCCCCACCATGTTTTGTCTGGCTTGCCTACCAGCCAGAAATGCAGTTTACAAGTATAGTAAAGCTGCTTAAGTATGAGGTACACTACTCACAGGACCACTACTGACATTCAGTTAATAAAGAGAACATGTTCATAATTGTTGTAATGTATCAGGCCCTTGTAACAATTTATTTCTAAGCTATCTATATCTAGTGTAGTATTCCAGTCTAAGGAGATCGTTTAGGATTTAAATATGTATTTAGAAGAACTTTCAATGCTTGTCCTTTTTTAGTTATATAATTAGGGATGTGGAGTATGTGTTTGCAAAAACTTTCTGGAGGATTATATTAACATACTCCCTGTTGAGGCAAGATAGCCTCACCACCTCAACAAGAAAACCCCTGTAGTTACAGAAGCAACACTGGTTACCTTCAGTAACTTTTTCAGAAAGCAGAAGAGCTATTTCTACAGGGCAAAACATATGTAAGGAGTGTTTCAAGTGTCCTTTAAAGAACTATTCAAAGCATTTACTCTCGTTTTAGCACACCTATTCTATGATTCTGGGGAAAACAGGATTATGATAAAAACACTTTACAGGACTAAATGGCTGATGTCCAAGGATCCAGATCTCCATCCCAGGAGCAAACAATAGTCATCCTTCTTATACATTTACTCATTTCAACCCATTTTCACCTCTGTGCACAGCCCAAGACTCACACTTGAAAACAACATGTCCCCATTTGTTCTTATGGAGGCACAGAAATGCCTGCTTTTAGTGACCTGAATAGCATCTGTTGTGGTGACATGGCCCAAAGTAAAAGAAAATCCTACAGCCAGTGCAAGAGAGGTGGTGCCATTTCTTTCATGCTTTCTTTAATATGGTAGTTAGGGACCTAGCAGGAAAGAAAAGCATTTAATGTGTCTTTCTGATGTGGAATACTGGATAGCCAAGCCAGAACACAGGTTATGACACTGTAACATGACACAGAGATGTCAGAAATGAAACACAAACCACACCTTACTAACACTGCTGATACAGCTACAGTTGTGCAAGACTAATGCTGAACAAAAGAAAGATAGAAGAAAATGAGAAAGGTAAAAATCACCATAAATACAGACCCATCCCAAATAATCAAATCCTTTCAATACAAAAAATGGATTACATACTGATTTTTACATTTTGCAAACACAGAACAACTATAGTACTTTTAAAAGCAATCAAGAACGAGTCAGATTCCTTCAGAGTGTTGTTATTCCTATTTTTAATAAAAACACCACAGTGTGAAGTACACATATCTTAGTTTTGCTTTTTCATAGTATAAGCGCAGAATAACAATAATTAAATTAAATTGTGCTTACTAGCTTTTATTGCCTTTCATTTCTAAGTAACCCAAAGCATTTTACACATCAGAAGGGTCAGCAAGATCAGGAACTCAGCAACTGTCAGTGTGAAGTTGCATGTAGTGACCCTAAGATGCTCAGGACAGGAAGCATGAATGCCATAGCCGACTGATGCTGAAATCTATGGAGATAGAATTTAACCACCTGAAAAAGGCTGGATAAGGGATAGGACTGCTACTCTTATTTGCTAACCTTATCTGCCCAGAATGCCACCTCTAACAGCACAACACACTTGACAGCTGAGACTGCCAGCTATTTGTTACTCCTTTTATTTCCTATTGCATATGTGTATGTTGTGATGATTTACCATTCAAATACCACGTTTAGCCATCTTAATAGAATCCAGATTGGCCACAGTACCAAGATGGTACCAACTCATGAACTACAACTTTGGTTCTTTTTTCTTCAAAGGGCAAAAGGCTCTACTCATACCTAACAACAAGTACTGTAGTGTTTTTTGTTCTTGACTGTCTGTTGCTCATAAGTAATGGTACTAATGCATTGTATAGCTCTTCTATAAGCACTAGGAATTGTAGCTAAACACCAGCATAAAGCATGTGACGAAGTTAGAAATGGGGAGAAGGAGTGGGGGGAAAAAATTGCAAAAAGAAAAAAAAAATCCATTTTAGAAATAGTTTGACAATTACAATTAAATAACCCAAAGCTCAAGCTGAGCATTTTTGTTACACACTGCATGAATGATGTTTGTACTTTGGAATCTTTAAAATATTTAAGCAGAGAAGAAATGAAATGAACTGCAACCAGTTGAGGTCATCCATTTAGGACAAAATTGATAAAATATTAAAATGAAAGAAATAAATTTTCAAACAGAGATACTAAGGCTTCATAGAGATGTATTATTCAAAGCAGAGGAACATGTGTGACCTCTAGGCTATTACATAATGGAGAAAGGATACAACAGTTCAAATGAGCAGGAACTATAGGCAGCAGAGACAGAGAGGGAAGATGGATTAATCATTCCATAAGCTGGTGCTTTGCTTCCAGCGTACTGAGATGGGACCCTTGTATTCAAGCATTATATCCTCAGAGCCAGCTCTTGGACCCCACTGTTATATTAGGCTTAAAAATCTTTGGAAAGATCATGGATTTTAACTACAAATTGATTTTGTGTCTAGCTGAGTTTGTTCTCAGAGGCTGGCATGTAAAGCAGAGGTGGTCCCAGGCTACTCAGTTTCACCGCCTCGGCTTCTTCTGAATCATGACTTCGTCCTTATGCACCTTTTGTAGAAATGGCCTGCAGTCAGGACGGCATGGGCTGGCAAAGGTGTAGCGCATCATACTTCTCGCTTTCTGTAGTCAGCTTTGCTGGCTGGCAGCCAACCTGCTCCTCATTCATGTCTGCCCTATCAGGGCTTGAAGATGCCCAGTTTGTGCTTTGGACATGCTCAAGGAAAGTGGCTTTAATATCTGGCAATAAAGTCTCCTTTTTTAATTATAGGCCAGAGTCAGTATTTATTATTAGAGGACTTCTTATAAAATGGGGTTTTGCAAGGATCTCAACTCTTTTGTACCTGAGGTACTTGGGATAAATCTCCCCTAAATGCAGAAGTAGCTGCCTGAAACAAGAAGTATCTTTAAATCCCAGAAAAATCTATGTAAGAGTAAAGATTTACTCCTTTGAAAAATTAAATTCCACCTAGCAGAGGGCCCTTGCCTCCAAGCTCAATGTTCTGACACAACTCCATTTCTCTCCTGTTGGCAAAAGGTATTCAATATTCATACAGCCAGCAATGCTGTGCCTAACATAAAGCTTTGAACTGCACATCAGGGGCCAGGCATCAAAAAGTTAGGTACCATAATGCCAAAGCTTTTTCATGGATGTAGATTAGCCTCCCTAGAATATATGGAAAAGCATCTAAAGTATTAGGAAAACAAGTGTCACTGACAGTCATTTGTGATCGTAAGTCCTCTAAATGTTCTTGATCATCTTCCCATTTTTACTCAGTTGCAATTACTCCATGTGAAAAATAAATCTTCATATTTGCAGAGCAAGCATTTATTTCTCTCAAAGCTCTTTCCAAAACTAAGTATAAACATTATTAGCTTGATTTTATAGCTGTCCAAAATGGAGAGTTAGGGACCATTTACAAATGAGGTACTATCAAGGATGTAGGTGTAACCTATGATACTAGTTTTCTGTTCCTGGCACTGCAGCAGGCTCCTTTAGTGACCCTTGGCAAGATGTTCGATTACCTCACTGGAAAACAGGGATAATGGAATGGGTCCGACCTTTTGGAAATGGTAGGAACACAGCGCTCATAAGGCTACAGAGGATGGAGAACTTCAGTGGAAGAACTGAAACATGAGTCCTGGGCCTGGCCCTGTACGTCAGGAACATTTTGGAAGAGAATGGCCATCGATTATATCCTAGAGGTCTCTTTCAGTTTTCAAAAATATTTTTAAAACAGTTCTTAAAAAAATACAGGACCAACAGAGCTCAAAACCTCAATAACAAAACCTACCTTTTTTCTCTGGTTTTGCATAAATGAAGAGACATCTACTTGTAAAAATTACCACAATTTCTTAAAAAGTCACTACCCTTGCCCTTTATGGATTTCTTACATTTCAATCCATAGTGGTATAATTTTCAGGAATGCAAAGAAATAGGAAGCACTTAGGAAAAAAAGGTAGACCAGCAATCTTCAGGCTCTTAATTTGACAAAGTATTCCCTCAAATAATGCAAAAGTTTCAGATCACATTCTAGTTGCATATATATTTTACCCCAGATGCTGAAAATATGACCATATTCCTTTTCCTCAAAATTGTCAAAAGGGATCATAAAATTTGAAGAACATAATTGTTCCATGTATCAAACTAAAAAGAAAGACAGAATTTCTAGCACGATTGACTATAAAGCTGTTTCTACTGTTCTAAAAGAATTTTTTTTCCTTTGAGTCAAAGTGAATTTTTTGTTGACATAACTAGGACTGACCATGTGGATCAAATCAAAGGTCCATGCCACCACGCACTTTTCCTCCAGCAGAAGCCAATAACAAATGTCTAAGGAAGTGAATAAGAAGGGGCAAACATATAGTGACACATCCTCAGTATAGCCCTATAGTTTCTAGTGATCTATGATTCAGGGTTTGTTTTTTTAAGCAGAGTTACTATCTGTGTATTTGAAAGTCGTTGATGGGTTTTCCTCTCATGAAATCACCTGATTACATTTTCAACATATACAAAAAAGTGAGATTCACAAAGTCCTGTAGCAATGGAAAAAACCTCTCATGATCTTTCTAGATTTCAGCTAAACAACATGTGCTGGCATTCCTCTTCCTGCTAAATCCAGCAGAAGAAAAATCCATTGATATTGGTGTGTGGGAGATTGTTCTCAGAAGTACCTAGAATAAAAACAATAAATACATTTTAATTTAAGCCAGTCTATCTTCCTCAAAAACACGGTAAAAGAGATTTATACGGCAAGACTGCAGAAGAAGTGAGAGCTACCCTTTTCAAATAATGGAGGAAAAAACCACAGAATCAGATAACTTGAAAAACTCACACTAACTTTATTGAAATGTTGCAGAAACAATCTGCAGTGCAGACAGAGAAATTTTGTAGCCAATATAATTTTAAAAACTGAGATAAGTATGTGTGTTGAGGGAGGCGATAATAGAGCTTTCTATTAATGGAACGCGGTCCGGCTGCAGCATGAACTGTGATGTGTTCCCTCCCCATAATCATGGCATTAATTACTTCGTAGGTCAAATTATGTTTCTGTTTGAAAGAGTTTGGCCGTCTGCGTGAATCAGGGCATGCATATTTAGATCTACAGTATTGTCTAGCATGGAATTTTATTCTTATTTGATTCATGTGGGCTACTAATTTAGTTTTTCATTGAAGATGGCCCTCTTTTTTTCACTCCTGCACAATGGCAGTCTGGTTGCAAAATATAAAGAACAAGCACTCGTTAGTTGAATCTGAGGGCAAGTATACTTCCTCCTTCGATCATACGGACAGGATTTTTCTTTAAAATAAAAAGGCCAAAAAGTGACTGGAACAATGCCCAAAGGGGAGAATAAAGACAGACATTTAAAGGTGAGCTCACTAGATTTATAATAGCAGGGGACACTATCATCCTTTCCAGACAGCTGCCCAGTTAGCAGTAATGCTTATATCACAAGAAAGGCCCAGGAGATTCTTCTTTAGAAAATAATAGATACAGCTATTAATATACTGGGGAAGCTGCAGCAATCCACTTCAGATATTGATGATATATTACATTCTTCAGATATCAGACTTCTTAATCCAGGTAGGCAATCAGAAAAGCGTTTTTTGTGTATCAGTGTTATTTAGAAGAGCTGCCTGGAAACGTTTTAAGGAATTAGAGTGGTTCTGTCCAAAAAGAATAGCCAAGAGCTTTGAACAAAAGTACTGCTAATCATTTCAGCATATGCAGAGCCTGGAGAAGATGGTAGCTCAGGGCTCACAGGGAAGGTGCTGCTTCTTATATTAACCTGATCCCACTGTCTGTGGGAACAGCTTGTGAAATGATTTTGAATGTATCAGAAGAGGTAGAGAAAACATCAACATATTGTCACACATAGCAGGGCTTGTTCAACTGATGAAAGCCTTTTCACAGTGGGCATTAGTGGCACCTCTAAGAGGGCCAGTACTTACCCAGCAGCCTACCTACTAGGAACTATATCAAGACAAGCAGTCTTTATCTCTGAATTTTTTAAAGAATTAGCTTACTCCCAAGTGCAAACAGATACAGGAATTTTGTTGTCCAAAACTCAAAGTAAGAAGCACAATGGGGAAACAGGAAATAGGCCTGAAAATCCCAAGATTGCTAACCCTAAACACATTAAAAATACCATGAGCTTGTACTTCAGAGCCCTGTGACATTTCAGTCGCTGGGCTCGTCTGCGGGTGTTGAGATAAATGGATTCAATGTTTTTACATTTTTCTCAGTCACAAAGGTTAGACATTTGTTTGTTTGTATAATGATAGCAAATATCCTCGTATTACCACAGCTATGGGAGCTGAGAGTTGTAGAAGCCCTTAAAAACCATGACCTTGTGATAAGGTTGTGAGTGTTGCCATGAGTGAGCTCCAAAGACATTTCTGAACCCTGCACAAGCTCCCTCTTTTTTTCCGATTTCTGACTGAGCATGTAGTACAAAAAATCCCACTGAATCCAACAGAAGTTAAAATCCCTTGTACTTGAGGTGCTCAGTGCTTTATAGCATCAGAGCATAAGCAAGGCTTACAAATTAATACAGAGTGATTTTTTTTTTAACTGTACCTTTTAAACTGTATAGTAATCTTTAACACCACCTTTTAAAAACAGTCTGACTAAGAAGATAAGTATAATACAGCAAGTTTGAAAAAATCCCTGATTCCCTGGCACCACAGATTCAAGTCTTGGGATCACTGAACCCTTCACCTTTCTCAGATAGATAAGATGACTACTGCAATATTTAATACAAGATAAGCCACACAAGCATTTGACTGTATTTGACCTCTCAGACAGCTTACAAACCCAAGAGCTTGTGTAACCTGAACCTCTGCAAGGAAATGGATATTTTCTCATTCTCCCATAACTCTAAGAACTGGGGACCTTGGAAACATCAAGTGTCATGAAACATGCTAAAGTTGTTAGCCAGCAATACTATTGAAGACATTTTTTAGCTATATCCTCTAGCATCAATGGCCAAAGCCTCTGTTCATCCAGGTATGATCATCAGGCTGAGCTCTAGGTGTCCGTACATCTGCAGAGCTCCATTCCAGAAGTAGTTGCACATCAGAGGTAAATGGTAGGTACATAAGACAACTCTACTAGGTCAGACCAAAGGCCACTATGCCCAGCTCCCTGTCCGTGGCAGTGGCCAAAGTCAGATGCCTAGAAAGTAGAGTAATACCAGAGCTAACTGGTCCTTGTCACGGCGTCCATACTGCCAGAGACTGCTCTGGCCTCTGACAATTCATGATTCTGCCTCCCCATGAGCCAAGGGTGGTTTCTGCCACGTACTCTTTCCTCTGAACTTTCACCACCCACCACATCTGTATCAGGCAGCGCCGCAAAGCTTGCCTAGGTATTACACGAAGAATTGCCACTACTTCTTTGTTCTGAACTGCCACATGTTGCCCTCCTTTGATACTAGCTCCTGTATTGAAACAACGAACAAATCAGCCCTTACTCCGTCTCCTCGCATCAGTCATGATTTCACAGACAGCTAACACACCCCGCCTCCTGCCATCCCTTTAACAGACCCAAATGTCTCAGTGGCTGGAGTTCATGCCCTTGACTGTCACCGCTGGTTCTTGGGTATCTTCTCTGGCAGGAGGCACCAAATGGCACTTGGGGCGCTGGCACACCGCTGACTGAGGCGGCGACCAGCTGGCATTGGCCGGTTTGTCCCCAGGTGCTGTGGTGGCAGAGCCACCACCATGATGGTGGCAGGAGCCCCCCGCACTGCCCCCTCACGCGGCATCAGGAACCGGCCCCGACCGGTCGGACCCGGAACAAACCCGCCTCAGCCGCCAGGGCTGCTGCAGGGCGGCCAATCGGGGTGGCTGTGCTGGAGACAAGGGCCAATCCCAGTGCAGGAGGCAGCTGCCCCAGCCAAGGGGAAGCGGCGGAGACCACAGGGGCTGCGCGTGGACGAGGGGGTGGCAGGATGGCTGCCCCGCGCCGGCGGTTGGGCGCCTGCAGCAAGCCGAGGCGAGAGCCGGGAAGCCAGCGTAGGCCTTGCGTGGGGCAGGAAACCATCACGCCACGAGCAGCCAAGGCTGGCAGGTGCCAGGCTGCCCGGGCGCCGCACACTGAACCTCCCTGCTGCACTGGGAAGCACCAGTAAGGGTGACAAGGACCACACTGCGGTATCAAGCTTGCGTTCAGAAATCATTTTGCATTCTCCACTTGCACGACATCAGCTTCACTCATGACACCTCCTTTTCTAACATTCCCTCACGTGCAATTTGCCTTCTCTTTTTTTTTTTCATTCATCGATCAGCATTGAGCTGCTATTTTCATTAATCACACCCTGTAGCCCTAAGATCCTGCTCCTGAGTGACAAGGGGTGGCTCAGAAACAATTAGTTTGTATGAGAAGTCTAAACGGGTTTTCTGTTGCCCCAGATACATCACCCCATTTGCATGCAACTTGGTGGTGTGGCAAACACCCTTCCTGTTTGGTCAGATAGATATACAAACATAAAGTTGTTTTCTTCATTAGAAAGCACAACCAGAGAGGAAACCCAGACTGCCAAGAACATCCATCTCACATGACTTTGCTGTCCGAGTATTGTCCCGGTGGTATTTTGGGTAAGCACAAGCTATGATGCACCAGAGAGGTAGGGCAGGAGAAGACAGAAAGCTGCAGGTGAGCAGCAAGGACAACCACAGCCCTGGCTGCCCTCCGCTGACTCTCCCGTTCTCCCTTAACCGGTTGGCCAGGAGTCCTTAGATTTTCATACAGCTTCTGTACAAGTGTCTCTATTCACATGAAGTACGTATAATTTCAGAGTACATTAACCCTGTCTTCCCATGAGACAAAGTTTCTTGTAGTGGCTACTGTCACAAAAGAAAGCAATCAACGCCTGAGGAGAGGTACTTATGGCTTGCCTGCTGGCTTGGGCCAGGCTACGCTACTTCTGAGGTACCAGCAGACGCTGTCATTCATATTACTGTGTCATCCAAATCTGCTCTGCAAAAAGTTGTTATCAGTTGGTAAAGGATACAAATGGTTCATCTACATTTGAGGCTCTGGTAATACTAAATGCAGACTGGTAATAGCAGAAAATTCCCGAGTGCAGACAATCTAAGACAGCCACAAAAATAATCCACCAAATTTCAATAAAGTTATGCAAAGCGTTCCTATTTCAGAAGCAGTAATTCCTTATGAAAGTATTTCTTCTTTTGTACTTCAGGGTGCACTTCAAATGCATCTGAAAGTCCAGGACATAGATTCTTGTCCTTATCCGAATGTTCTCTAAATAGCAATGGAATATTGAAATTGCCCGTAAATTGTCAGAAACCTGGGGATTTTTTCCCCCTCCTGTTGTGGCATCGACAGAAACTACAGATGACAAAAATTCAAACTGCTTAGCTGGAACTAACATTCTCATCTTAACCAAGTTTTAAATAACAAAGATATGTGTCTTATTTAGCATAATTTATGAAAGCTTCTGGAGAAGCCAGGACCACTTCAAACCACTTTGTCTAAAGGGAGGAAAAAAAAATCACTGCTAAAAAAATTTTAGGAAAATGTATTGGATGTAAATTAATGAAGAATTTTTATATGTTCTTAACACTATACTTATTTGATAAAAAGGAAAAATAATGACAAAATCTTTCACTTCCACTATTATTGCATTTGTCTATACAAAGAAATTAATTCCTTTTCCAGTGTGGTCCTAACACAGAGAGCACTGTCCGTACTAGCAAGTAGGAGGAAAACATATGTAACTGTTTGTGACTGAGGCTATCTAATCAAGGACATATTTTTGGTACTGAAAACAAGTACAGCAACAGAGTTCTATCTAGCCCACAATTTTTTTTTTTAAGAATGGAAACTATGGTACACACTACAGATCACATCTGGTTATGATGAACTGGAATAAACTTGTATCTGGGTTATTCTTTTTACTAAATGATTGTCAATGTAAGTTATTTTCCCTCGTTCTGACTGCAGTTGCATGAGCTCTTCCGTGTGCTATTGCAAGTTGATTCAAACGTTTTTGTCTAAACCACTTCACACCACAGTCCCAAATCTGACAACACTTGACTTTAACCATGCAAATAGTCACAATTGCTTTACTAGGTCTACTGACATACTTAAACACGTGTGGTTTCAGGTTCATGACCCTGGTGAGTCTTCACCAGCTCTTTGCCTATGCATCCTGCAGGTATCTATTGGCGGCAAAATGCTCCTGTAGAGTAAGAGATGAAATCCACAGGCTGGACAACTGCTTGCAAGATGGATAAATATAATCAACTTGCCAGAGGTACTTCCTTTGTGTCAGACTGTTGCACACAAAAAGGCTTGACAACCTGTGCCTTCAAAAACAACAGTTCAAGGTGGCTAAGATCAGTTTTCTCAATCTAACATAATCAGGTATTCGGTATTATTTTCATGACAGAGGCGACGAGCTGACCTAGATTCAGATGCAAGGGTTATTTACGTGTAAATGTTATATATACTACTAAAGTTACAGGAAGCTTTTAAAATTAAAATTAGTATTGCATAGTAATGGTTCCAAATATGTGTGTAACGAACACTAAGTTGCCCATAAGAACTGCTGACCCTGATGGCAGTGACAGTAAACTGCTGCTGCTATAGTCCAGGCTGACAAAGGGACAAATATGATGTAGCTAGCAGCAAGCACCTGCTCTTTTCTTGTTACCTAGAAGCCAGCACTACCTGGGTATTACTGCTGAACATGTAAGTGCTGTGCTTTTTATATAAATACACGCATGAATATATATATGTATTTCATGTATGTAATACACACACACATACTTACGTGAAATAAAATACTCTAGATAAGGATTCCTTGGCCTTGTAGAATTTGCCTTCTTCCAAAATGCGCAGCTGAGTTCATTGCTTTCATTAATTTTACCCAAGCAGAGCTTTCCTTTCACTTTTGCTTGGGTGACGTTTTGAGCTGAGCTTCTAGGTAAGCTTTGTTCTAGCCATGAAAAAATCAGTTGCAGATTAATGTCATACCTTTCCGTGAGCTGCTGCTGTATGGATTACTCACTGCATTGATCTTGGTGGATGAAGTCCAGTACGGTGACTGAGTTCCTGTGATAGCAGAAGACAATGCATTACTGAGTTAATTTCTATTGCACTCCTGACTGGAGAGTGGTGAGCTAATGTTCGAGCTGATGGTGGGACATGCTCTAGCTCTTCTCCTGTAAACATATTTCAAATGGCAAGAGAGAATGTTTCCAACCCTTTGTTGCGATGGGCTTCTTACATCAAGGTTTCATTTTTAAATCTTTCATGTTGAATCAGTGGCTGACATACTAGACTTCTTCTTGTGTGGTGTCAGGACTTTATATTCTGTAGTGTGCTATATTATCTTAAACTTTTTTCCCTTTTGAGCAAGCTGGTTATGGCAACTTTGACAAGGTGATGACACCACAGAGCTGTGCCTCCTTTTCCCTATATTACTTCATTTGCATGCAACAAATGGTATAAATTAAAAATAAAGAAATCCACTTTTAAACATTGCATTAGGATGTTCAGCTAAAACAATGTTTCTGTGGAGAAATAGGATGATAATAATTATAATATGATAGCAATATCTGATGAAGTTAGTGATCATTTTACTTTACAGTGGCTAATAGTAGCTTAATATTTCAGTGTAGACATGCTACATTTTAATGTAGACATTAAGTAGACATGTCCTCTGTCCTAAGGTCATAAAACAGAGAAAGATAACTATGAAGGAGATATCAAAAGTTCAGAGTGACATTTAGGTGAGCAGCTTTTATGAATGTCAAATATTTTTGTACTTTTGGAAATTGCTCCTTTCATAAAACAATTGTGATTTTTTTCCAGGTATTCAGAAATTTTAATAATTATGTAAATTACTTTTATTTGGCGTTTGCTTATTAAAAAATTAACATATTTAGTGCTGATACATTTAATAATATGCTCTAGGGAGAAAATGAAGAAGGCAAGGGAAATGCATGTCCAAACAGGGTCAAGCAGCATGAAAGCTCTCTTGGACAACAGCACTCTAGTGGAACCAGCTCAAGTACCCAAGAACACAGAAGAGACAATCTGATGTAACTTGGCCCACGTTTTCACTCTCAATAAGCAGGGTTCAAACACAATGGGAATCAGTGAACAGAAGCTTCAAAATATTTACACATATCCAGACAGAGCAAAAAAGTTCACATTCATAATTAATGGTCATTTTCAAAAAAAACTCAAACCAAAAGCTGAAGCCTAGAGGCCAAGCTGAATTTAAACCAGGGCTGACTACAACTGCATTTGACAGCTGAGTCCAAAATTTGGCTCAACTCCAGTTAAAGCATAATCTGACAGATAGCCTCTTTTTATTACAGCTCTGCTGAATCATTTATGTTGGGGAAGAAGCATGATTCTGGCATCGTATCTTAAATTAAGACAATTATGAGATCATTCTTATAATGTAATAGGGTAATATCAAGCTCATTTATTAATCTCCACAGTTTGCCCAGGATATTTTTTGTCCAGGAAACATACATGTAACAATGCTTAGCATCCTGTATGACTTTTAGTAGTAGTAGTCTTACAGTTGTCTTCTAAACAACCCTTGCAGGGTGTGTAACCTTGTTAAGTTTCCTTTTTTTTCCTTATTTCACATATGGAAAAAATGAGAAGAGTTATGCCATTGACAAGCTTGTAAAGTGTTCAGATTTGTCAATGGCATAAATGAGTCGTTCCCAAACTGTGATGCACGTACAAGTAGTTGTGTATAAACTTCTTCTGGGGGGGTATATGATGTAAAGTTGCCACTGCTAATGAGTGGACCCTCGAAGACAGTGGTCTCCAAAGTGGGATGCACACAAGACAATGCACTGGAATGCAAGAAGAAATTTTTTTTTTTGCCTTTAATAAATAATAATTAAAAAATTAGTTTTGCCTATTTAATCTTTGGCTCAATCTTTTTAAATTTCTATTTTGTGTGTGTTTTATAATGTACATAATGTATTGGTACAGTAGTACACATATATAATTTATAAATAAATGATTATATGTATACTGGGGGTGCACGGTCAAAATTTTTTTGCTGATAGGGGTCCATGATCCAAAAAGTTTGGAGACCACCATTTTAAGAATCAGTCCCTAAGTTACCAAAGTGGGACTCCCATAATCTGACAATTCTCCTCTAAAAAACTGGCAAATGTCTCTTGGGACTTCATGCAAATATCACTGAAATAAATGGAAGCCTTTCCAAAAACTTCAAGTGAGTTTGGACCAGGCCCGTAAGAATTACAGCAACAGAGGTAAGAGTAGGTATCCGGCATTCCTGAATCCTGTTCACACAGCCCTGCTGACACTGGGCTCCGTATTGTATAGACGGAGAGGAAGGAAAAAGTGGTTATGTGTAATTCTGCATAGCAAGAGGGTAGTTTTATGGCAAATACGTAGATAAATATGCAAATAAAGTATTGATATGCGGCAAGACAAACACTTCTTGGATCACAATAAAGGGTTCAGTTCGCAAAACATAAATTTAGCTGTCAGCTATGTACTTTTTCTAGTGTTACACAACATAATCATAAAAAGCAAAACACTTGACACTGCTATTGTAAAATAACCAAATACACCGCCCACAAGTTCTGACAAACAATTGCATTCTGTCATCCTAAAAATGGGTGCCACGTTATTCCTTAGCCCGTGACTTGTCCACACCTGCTGCTAACAAGAGGCACTTTGTGGTATGGGACAACGATCCTTTTCTGTCATGGATTTCTTTTATTATTGACGGCTATGTTTGGGTGGCACTGATAAGCACTAGTTTCCCACTGCCCACAGTGCCACAGCTTTAACAGGAGGGTGCTTATGCTTGATGCGAGTCACGCTGTCCCTCAAGCAGTTCAAAGTCACGTTCTTTTCTCAGATCTGAATGATTAAGAAGGGCACCTGAAATATAGCTGTCACTGCCGTTGCACTGTAGAAGTGTTGCAGTGTAATGCACCAGAAACAATTCTATCACTATAAAAAAAGGTAGGTGCTTTATTCAAATGTCTAAAATCAATCATCAGCTACCAGGAATAGATCATGTCTGAAAGGCTATTGCTTATCCTCTTCAGTTTTGATAGCAACTCCACTGCAGGCCTGTCTAACTGGCATCAGTGAATGGGAGGGTCAGAATGAGGAAGCTTCGAGCATCAGCATATTTTTCTTGCTGTGGACCTCCTTCCACTAAATTAAACTTCTTTCAACATCTCTCAGCTGGGTTTTGAGCTCCATGCAGAGCTACTGCAGCCCTTTTCAAATGAAATTTTGCATTGTACTACATGCAAAAAGGTGACTGACCCTTCCAGAACATTAATTAATTGAATAAAACACATGGTTATTAATAATACTTAATTATAGAGGCTATCATTGAAATTACATTAGCTCTAGAAGAATGCACAAATATAAAACCAGGGCAACTTTTTAGCACTGACACACTACTACTCCACTTTTGTTAGCATGAACAGTAGGACATTGACTCCTGGGCCTGCATGGGACTGTTCTGTAGGTACTGGCACACTTGTGCTGTGGCTGCTGCTGTAATTTTAATCTACACACATGTAAGGGACTCAATTTTTTCAGAGGGTGCAGAGGGGTTTATGCATGAGTCTGGCCTTACAAAATCTTACTCTACTGCAAACATGCAACTGGCTACACTTATTTTCATGTAATTAAAAGACTGCATAAATCAACGCTGCGACAAGATACCCTTTAGATACCCATTGATGATCTTAGCTCTTAGGAGAGGGCTTTCCTTTCCTTAGTGTCACGTCACAACATCTGGCTGGCCTTCCAGTACAGCAGAGGCAGCAGAAGCCAGCAGCCTGGATAGCCCAGCAGCTGCAAGGGCTCTCTGGCATCACCACGCTTTTGTGGCTGCTGCTCAACAGACTGGCTTGTCTCCACGCTCCTGGTGGGGCAGGCAGCGCTGATAGACCCGCATCACTCTGCTGTCCTGCCTCTAAGATCACTGTTATTGGTAAGTCAGCAAAGAGCCTCTGTCGCTGCCTCCAAGCACTTTACAATGACAACATTTTTAATTTGGGTAAGCCCCATTATGCCCTTTCTATACAAGGGGAAGTTAAGTCACAAAATGTTTAGGTGGCTTATCCAAGATTACAAATCAGTATCAAAGTGGTAATTTCTATGTAACTCTTAGGGAAAGCGGCATATTTCACTGAATCATGCTGCCTCCCAACCATAAATACTGACACTTGGAATCAGCGCTTTCAGATCTATGAGCTATTCTGTCCCTGACTGATGGCTAATGGAATCAACTACTTTTATCCTCCAGAACCTGAAGAGAAATAGGGTATATTTCAAGCTTATTTTATGAGTGAGCCCATTGTGGAACAGTTAAGGTGGTGGTTCCCAGGAAGCTTTTTGTTATAAGCTGAAATAGGTAATTTTCTGGAGACATGCATATAATTTTCAAAAATAAAAATCCAAGGGAGCACAGACTGCCAAAAGCACACTGTGCAGAAAAGGACTAGGTCAAACTCATGTATCTGCATTCGCAGCTAACAGCCCCCCAAAAAAGGCTTTGGGTTTGCATGTCAGGTAGGGCGAGGTTGCTGCGGCTTTTGAAGGTGGCCTGTCAGACACAGACAGGTGGGCCCCAAAGCACAGTGCACTCAGGATCCAGGTTCATCCATTACCTCTCCACCAACAGCACCCCATTCTTTAGTTCACAGAGGTGAACAAGGGGAAGGGCACAAAGCCTACTGTACGCCTCCGCAAGGTTTATGTTTAGCTGAGCATGGTTTCTATTATTGTTTTATAGTCTGGAGCAGGTCAACAGGAGATAAAGAGGAAAGATGGCTGAGGAATTAAATTATCTATAATGCTGAGCAAGCCTATTTCAGTCCACTGTGGTTTAAATATGTCACCTGACACAATAAGGTAGAAAAGGTTATGTTACTCTTCAGTTTAAAATGCACCTGTCTGGGAAGCCCTACCATCCCTCATTAAAAGGGATAGTGCGTGACCTAGCATTGAGGTTAATACCAATATGTTCCCCTGGAGCCAAGACTGTGGTCCCTCATTACCATTATCCTCTGAATGTTGTTCAAAACACAGGCACCCTAATTGATAAACAGACTCAGCCAGTTTCACACCTCACAGACAAGCAGCCTCAAACTTATAGGTTTGAGATAACTATCCTTTGAAACAGGCAAGGAGAGCAATTTTTGGGGGTTTTTTTTGCATTAGGTGTCTGCAGAACTTTAATCAATCTTCATGTGATGCCCATAGTTCACAGATAGAGCTACAGTGCTTGAAGGAAATAGGTTATCTTTTCCCACTGTGAGCTGCTATTTCTGAGGAACATTTGAAGCAAGTCTGAAGTAACCATGCAATCTGAATTTGAAAGGACCATTAACCAGGAAAAATTAACAAAATATACAGAAATGACTGAGCTCGATGGCCAGTTTTCCAGCTATGACCTTTAATTACCCATAAGGAGAAGGTGCTCTAAAAAGTCAAACATTCTTACCAATCTGGTTATTTAAACAGAATGGTGAATGATGACGCATGTGTAAAGAATCCAAAAGCAGTTTGGGTGGAAGAATAAAACTGCAGTTATAAGTCAACCTTATAATAATAAGAAAAATTAGTATTTAAGCACATAGTATTTTATTTCATGAACCTAATACTGTGAGACTAATGTTAATATGTAATTGCATGAAACATACATATACATAAAAATAAACTGTAAATTAAATCTATTTTTCTCAAAAAACTAGCAGAATACTCAATGTATACCTATATATTTTTAGGGCAAGAGCGTAAGCGTGCAAGAAAGGTCTCAAACAACTTGTAAACGATATTAAGTTACTTACAGGAGACTCAAACATCAAAAATTCAGCTCAACTACAGGTTTTATTTCAGAGGTGCATAAAGTCCAAACCGGTTCATTCATTTCAGACTGCCTGAACTAGGTGCATGAGTCCTCACTGACAACTTTTAACACAATATGTGCTCGCTGACACTAAACGTTTGCCTGAATCCTGGCCAGAGCAGACAGGTGAGTTGACCTTCGGGCACCACATATCAATGAACCAGTACTTGCATTCATAGGCAAATAAAATTCACATCTAAGGAAGAGTTCTTTCCCTGCGCTATCTAAATTTTATTAAATGCACAGAGATTTGTTACCCATTTGAGGGTACAATCGTCATTGTTGAAAGGCATCAGCACCTGCTGAATATGTCAAGAACGTAACTACCTTCTGAGTTTTCTGGAAAAGATGCTGATGAAAACAAAGCAAGTTATCAATCGGGTATAGGTTTAAACCCAAGGCTTTTGATAGCAGGAATTTATGAGTTCATGGTCCAATATGCATTTATTTAAAAATTGTATTATCACAGCACCTAATGGTCCAAGTCACGGGCTACCACTCTCTTGCACTTGGCACTGTATAAGCACGCAGAGAAGCAAAGCACATTTCACAGATAGTTTACAATTCAGTGATAAACAAAGATACAATAGAGGGATACAGCATGGAAAGCATGAACAAACCATGAGAATGGTTTATGTAATGCAGTAGATTGAAAAATGTTGCTTTTATGTGGCTCTTCTTCCACATTTCTACCTTCCAAGAGTTGTTAAAAATAGCTAAAATCCCTTAATTTATTCCCTAATGGTACTTTCTCAGGTGACCATATGCCACAGGGATGTTACACGATCACAAATGGGAAAAATACCAAAGATTGTAAGGTGAATGAGTCATGAAGCAGTGAGACATGTTCTAAAATTATTTACAAATCCTTAGTTAGAAAAAAAGGGGCTGTTGCAAATGACACTTCTTGGTCAACAGGATTCTTTGTGTGGACGAATGGCACAGGTGACTTAACAAGCTTTTCATGTGAGACCAATTTTCAAAGTGCTTATGAACGTCTCTCTCCTGAATTTCTTCCTCAATTTTTGCTTAAACTATCCTGAGTCTTACATATGGAGGAAAAGCAAGCTTAAACGGAGCAACTGTAAGCCTTTCATCAATTCAATTATCCATTTAAGGACTCACTCACTGAACTGAGCCATAAAATGTTAGAGTTGCAGTGCTGCTCCTGTCTATCAGCTTATGTCCCCGAATTCTTTGTACCCCTAGGGATCTTTTATCTTTTGAGAAATGTGACAGTCTGCCTTTAGAGACTGGCCTCGGCAGAGCTCCATAACCAATATATTGACAGATATAAGGTAGCATAGAGAGTGAAGCAGTTCACAACTTGTGTCTGTCAAGCTGCTTTCGTCTCCAGACACAGGATATTTTAAAACTATTACAGGACCTTTCAAAACACTAACTTACATTAATGGAATCCGATTTTAAAAAAAAAATTTTCAGGGATCTATGGATCTACAGTGGTATTACATCGTACCTCATTTCCCAGTATTTTTACTTTTTGGTAAATATAATTATCATATCTCCAAGCATAAGCAGTGCTGATTTGTGGACTGTTCCTTTGCTGTCAGAAGAACAGGCTCAAAACGGGGAGAAGAATTCACTGATACTGCCAGTATTTCTGACATTTTCTACTGAAATGCGAGTTGATTATTTCTATATGTAAACTTGAATTTGCAGTTTCTCTTCCCACCATTTTGAAAAGGGATCAAGAGAGACAGCTATTTCAAAATAAATTCAAACCAATCACGTCACGTCTAAGAACATACTTGTTCATAAAAATTAAATCCAAAACAATACAGGATTAACTGTGGAATACTACAGGCATTTTCATGAGGTCAGCCATCATTTCTGCTTTTGCAGGACACACAAATATGCAGCTGTAGTGACATAAATGCTTCCTTTTGGGGATAACACTATAGAGATTGGTCAACACTCTGATTTCCTCCTTGTTTTGCCTTATCTGAATATTACCATTTCAGTGCCCTGGCACCCCATTTAGGAAAAAAAGATGGTTCAGATCCTGCTGAAAAGCATTTTCTTTTAAAATTAAGATTTCTGCAAAGATAATAGAAAGCAACAGAATTACTTCTTGCTTCGCTCTTTTCATCCCTTGGTACGTTCCTTCAAGGTCAAATTGCCGAAATACCAAAAGACATGATACTCAAAGTTGATTTTCTTGAATTTTAGTTTAGAGGAAGTGGATCTCTTGAGGAGAGATATAGGTACATATATATATGCCTGCACGCTTTAATTTCCTGTCTTTAACCAAAGTCACCAGCCTAATGCTAACACAAGATACTCACTGGACCTTGAGGTTTCTTGCCATTTTATGGCCTTTTCAGCTTATTGTCTTGTATACCAGGTTCAAGAAAACTGCAGCTTCAGAATTACAGGATAAAATCTTCCAGTCAGGAGCTGGAAGCACATTTAAGCAGGGACTTAAGAAATGTACATTTTAAATCAGCCTTTAAAATCCCTGGCAAATATTTCCTAGACGTAGTAGTAAATTCCTCGGTCTAATGGAGAAGGAAAGACCTCGGGGTTGGTACTGGGTTGCTGTCCTTTCTCTCCGTGAAATAATCGTGTGCCCAGCTAATGGCAGACTATATTGCTGTCAATATCACTCTCAAGTTACTAGGTCCAATCAATGCTGGATAAAAGGAAAAAAGGTGGTCAACAGGCAATCTAGCTTTCAGTTTAACACTCCCGTGAGGATTTTCATTATCCTTTCCTTTTCTGTTCTCAAGGTTAGCTCTAGCTAGACTATTGCTAGCTTCAACTTCCTGGAGATAATGCACATCCACAATAGCCTTGCTCCTCCAACGTCAGTGTGCCCTTCCACCCGAGCAAGCAGAGTCCCGTCTTTTTTCTATTATTTGTGACCTTTCCCTGGGTTAAAAGGTCACTCCTGAAGCAGACAGGTTGCACTGCTTATGGTGATTGCACTGCAAAAAGCAGGCTTCTACCTTGTTAGAAGTGACATCACTGTACATTAAAGACATCATATCTCCTTTCATATTAAAATGCCTGTCAGTTCTGCTGCTCGCAGGCTGTAAATCTGCCACAGTATCCTGTGCTTGGGAGCTTTCATTATGAAAATATGGAAGATAAGCACTCTGCTTTACTGTCAAAAGGAGAAAGTAGTCTGGTAGTAATGATGTTACTTTAAAAATAAATACACAATTTCTTAAACATGGATTATTTAATGTGTGGCAATTTTTGAAAGCAATGCATTTTATTTCAATTCCTAAAAAAAATTAAGCTTAAAAACCAGTATGAGTAAAGCATGAATATAAACTCCTGTAGAATTTATTAACGCATAGATTTTTGGTCTTGCTCATGCAGTAAATCATCAGATTTTCTCTTTGACTTTGGCCCTCCAGCCTTGAGAGGAATGACATACCAGAATTTAACCTGTTTTTCATCTTTATATCACATAGATACACAAAGACTTGTATGTTCTGCAAGAAAGTGACAACATTCAGCTGTTAAGCATATGACTTTAGAAAATATAGACAGTAGAAAAATACCTCCTAAACAGCAAAGAAAAATATAAATAATTATTGATCATTTTGTCTCATGGCATCATCAGGATATTAATAATGCCTTGCTATTACATAAAGCTTTTCATCTATTGATCTGAAAGCACTTTGGATATATCATTCTTGTTTTACAGAAGGGAAACTGAGACACAGAGAGGTGACATGACCTGTCTTAACACCTGAGAGCAGCTCAGCAACAGAAGTGAGAACAGACCCTACATCTCTAGACTAGCCTGTCCAATACTTGATATGCTTATTTTAAACTAGAAATTTGCATCGTTTGCTGATGTACCCCTGAATTGTTCACACAGCCTGTGATTATTCATTTATTATTCATGATTCATTAACGGGCTAAAATTATCACAGCTATTTCTTTATTATAAAAAAATAAATCTCCTTATCCATTTGGTGTGAAAATACAAATCCGCTGCTATTCCCCATTTCCATTAGAATTGCCTCCAACTGAGGAAACTTGAGGATGCAAGCATAGCACGCGCATTTTCATCTTCCAAATGACGTACTCCGTTGTTGATACTCTGAGGAGCTGAAATGAGTGGCTCAAGAGTTATTTATGGACGATGAAACCTTTCACCTCCAAGGCATTGATTTTAACATCTGAACTAGAGACAGAAATATATATTTGGGCTGTGCTGTGTGCATTATGTGAAATCAATTGGTAGTGTCAGTTCCAAGCAGACAAGGGCACAGGTGAAAACCATGAAAAAAAAAGATTATTTGGATGAGGAAGGTGAATACATAGGAAAAAATGTAGTAGCTGAGGAGATAACATGGTTGGGATATGGTCTGATGAGGCGAGATCAGAGGATTCCACATGTCAGGGAGGAAACCAGAACATGCGTCACAGTGCAGCTAGAAGTGAAAGGAAACAAGAAACCGAAGTGATGCATGGTATGAACATAGCTTCCTTCTTCACCTTCCAGTTTCTCCTGAATGCAGAGGGAACTTTCTTCCTCCTCTTTGTAGAGTGAAGTGCTCTGTTTATGTAGAGCAGAGTGAAGTAATGAGGGCTGCAGTTCTTTAATGATCCAAGTTATCAGGATTAATAACCCATTTTACAGCAATGTCACCAATACTTTCCTAGCCACAAAAGCCTGCAAGGACTACTGATCGGGCTTTTGTATCACCTCTCGTTCCCTCAGAAGAGCTTTTTGAACCTTTTCAGTTTCCCAGTCACAAGTCTTGCCTATGCTGAGTGGTTTCTTAGCATTCTCCATTGTTTTCAACATCCATCCAGGTCCATCGACAGTAGCAAGGATGCAATTCTTAGTGACAGGTGGTCTGGATTGCTACAGGCACTCTACGCTACTGCCCTCTCAATTTTCTAGGTAGGATTAGGTGAGTGAGAAAACATGGATGTTGTTTGTGCCCTAAAGCTTCCACAATTCCTAGGACTAGTGGAGCTGCACTGATAGCACAGATGGCAGTTTTGCCTGAAAGCCGCAAAACAGACCAGGGAACAGTGAGTCAGTTGCCCTGCATCATTCCCCTCTTCTAGCAGACAATGTTCATTCACACCTGTTAGCACAGAGCTGGAAGAGTCAGTACATAACCTTCAACATTGTTTTATATAATTTTTCCAGCAATATATTTTTTTCTTGTAAAAGCGGTCAAGACTGAAGTATATAGAAATATTTTCCCGCATGTGTGAACACCAGGCAATCAGATCTGTATACAGTGTTCGAGGTTAGGGCTACGAGGATGGTGAGGGGACTGGAGCATCTCTCCTACGAGGAGAGGCTGAGGGAGCTGGGCTTGTTCAGCCTGAAGAAGAGAAGGCTGCGAGGGGACCTAATATATGCTTACAAATATCTGAAGG
>Ga0065711_1031975_pt1 | contig 28285 bp, 15 predicted proteins | sample Hoacrofraction12_FD_59098 | JGI IMG/M metagenome (GOLD analysis project Ga0065711, IMG submission 59098) | Hoatzin crop microbial communities from Cojedes, Venezuela - Epithelial fraction 12 v2 (version 2) | ecosystem: Host-associated > Birds > Digestive system > Esophagus > Crop | place... | reverse complement strand
CAGGACCTCTCAAAGATGATGGAGAGTGGCTCATCAATGATATCCGCCAGCTCCCTCAGCACTCGTGGGTGCATTCCATCGGGGCCCATGGATTTGTGGACGTCCAGATCGCTTAAGCAATCCTCACACAGTCTTCCTTGACCAAGGGAAGGTCATCCTCTCAGTGGGCTTCTTCTCTTACCTCCGGGGCCTGGGATTCCTGAGGGCCAGCCTTGGCACTGAAGACTGAAGCAAAGAAGGCATTCAGTAGCTCTGCCTTCTCTGTGTCCTCCGTAACCAGGACACCCGCCTCATTCAGCAGCGGCCCCACATTGTCCCTAGCCTTCCGTTTGCTACTGATGTAGTAATTAATGTACTTTTCTCCACAGAAAGAGTAATCTTAATAGCTGGAAACCTCTCTGTATCACAGCAATGAGCTCAACAGCCAGGGTCATCAGTCAAAACTTCAGAACATCCTTTAGATTCGTCTTTAAACTCCTTGAAGTTAGTAAGAAGAGTGAACATAAACATCAAAGCTTGAATGTGGTTGCTTCATCATCTGTTCTCTACCCAGACTTTGTAAGTAGACTACACTCTGTAATTCATTGAAATATCTTGGGATGCATTAAATGATTCTAGTAGGAAAGTCGTTTAACTCCTGTTAGATAAGAATACAGTGAAAGCTACTTTAGAAATGTGAAGCAGAAAAAGTGGAATTTTCATAAATATTTGGGCGGTACGTCTGAAAAAACAAACCCTAAAACCAAAAACCCCAAATCCCTAAATCAAATAATAATAATAATAATTTTTAAAATCCCACCCAAAATCCCAAAGATTTTAACATACTGAAATCCAAATGGGAATTCTAGAATTTAACTTGATTTTCAAATCTTAAAAATCACATTAAATACAGCCACTAATTTCATATATAATCCTGGACATATTCAATTTAAGAAGAAAAATATAACGAGACTCTATGGGCTGGCAGATTGTTTAAATTATGTTCTCTGGTAGACTGAACGTGATCATCAATTCTGTCTGTAAAACACATAGCTAAGCTAAAATAAGTGAATGTTTTTAAGGTTTACCTGGTTATTCTGGAATCTTGAAATTAATCCTCAGTGGTTTTGGGGGGTGTGGTTTGGTTTTTTAATGAATCAAGCAGTATTTTCCTTTTTGTAAACCAAACTCAGGGAAAGAGAAGACTCTTTCTGGACATAGAAACATACTTTATTCTTCCAAAGCTTTATATCATACTATCCTGGTCTTTAATGTTGATGGTAGGTTATAAAGAAGACTGAGAAGTTGTCGTCTAAGAGTGTAACAGTTTTTCCCTGCAAAATGAGATGTTCCATGAGATGATGTGCATGGAATATCTCTTTGGCCAGTTGGTGTCAGCTGTCCCAGCTGCGTCTTTCCGAAGTTCTTGTGCACCCGCATGCTACTTGTGGGGGGAGCAACATGAAAAACAGAAAAGGCCTTGGCAGTGTGTGAGCACTGTTCAGCAATAACTAAAATATCCCTGTGTTATCAGCACTGCTTTGGTCACAGGACACCTCTTTAGCACCATGCAGGCTACTAAGAGGGAAATTACCTCCATCCCAGCCAGACCCAGTACAAAGTCATATTCAATAACAGAGTTTTCACATCACTAATTTGCCAGTAATTCACACTGACATGTGTTCATCATTTGAACTGGGGTAATAAATTTCCAGCCATATTTCCAGTGGAGTTCTTTATGACCACTTAAACAGAAGCTGACCTCCTATTTATCAACAAATATGGCCATAAGTGTTAAAATTGACAATGAGTATTTCTTCCACTACCTGTATTTGCCCACACTGTCTATGAAATAGAATGGGGAGTGAGCTAAGATGTTTATAAGTTATATTTGGAGAAAAATAGGAACATTTTAAAAATACTGTCCTATAAAATTATTGCCTACTTTTAAATTTTATTAACCATTTTTTTAATAGTCTTTGTTGCAAATGTAACATTTCAACAGCAAAGCTGTTTTTTTTCGGAATCAAAAGAACAGTTTTATTATAGAACAACTTGATTTTTATACTAATTCTGTTTTTCTGCATTATCTTGATTACATTGTCTTATGCAATGACCCAAGAAATCGGATTCTATTTTTCTGTGTTCACTGAACAAAGGGAACTTCAGGAAACATCTGCTATGTCTAATAACTCCAGTTTTGCAAGCAATTGATTCTAAAATTATTATTTTTTTGATTGGAGTGAATAGGAGTGTGTAAAAAGTTTGAGCTTACTTCCCACACCTACAGGAATTCACACTGCAGCCTAAAAAATTTAAGTCATAATTAGTGAATTTTTATTTTGATTTTTTTTCTGATAGCAGAATGGTGCTTTAGACACCAAAGTGTTTGTCTTTCTGTTTCCATATACTTTTTTTCCTTAATTTTTTTAAATGTAGTTATGTGGATGGAATTAAAAAGCTGTTAGCTGTTGTATTTCTCTGTCACAGCAAACCTTTCATGCTTCCATGCCATTTTTTTTCAATTTCTCACATTTTTTCCACCAACTTCTCCCTGTTTTTTTTCTCCCAGTTATAACTTGCCAATGTTTTGTAAAATTGTTTAGATTTTCTTTGTGATATCTCTGGGACTGGAAAAGATATATTGCTTTCAGCACAGCTGATGGAACAATGAATGAAGCTGATAGAGCAGGACTAGCAAAAGCATTTTGCAAAATGAAATTAACAGATTTCTCTTAGCACTCGCAGCATTTTGTTCTATAATTAGTGATAGGAGATCCATCTTAAGGCTCAGGATCACTTCATGTCTCCCAGGCAGGTAGAATCTGCAGCAGCTGCAAAATTAGCATTTTTACCTTGTGGAGGGAGCAAGAAAGTCTCTTGCATTTTTCAGTTCTTTTGTAGTTTCCAGTTTTTGCAGTTGTGGTTTCCCCCCCTAACCCCAATCAAACTCCTGATTAACAGACTGTGGAGGAACAGATCTTGTTCGCCTAACCAGGGTCACAGATTCAGAAAGAAAGAACAATGTGGAACTGACTCCTGCATGACTCTACAGAGTGAGATTTCCTGATTTGGTTATCACTGGCCATTGTCATAACCATTCAAATTGGCCCATGTACCTTCTAAAGCAGTATAACCTCTAGCTTTTTTCAATATTCTGAAGTAATATTTGAAACATTTCTAATTTTCATACCATTCATGAATGTCTCTCATTCACTGCATACTGAAATTAGGGAATGAAAATTGAGTTACAACTGAATATACATGTGTACATGTGTGTCTGGGAATCAGAGGCTGTTCAGTGTTTAGAAGACTGACAAATCAAGCCAGCGTCAAACTTTAAAACATAGCTTTCCTCAATTCGTTCACTGTTCATGATAATGGCTAGTTCTGCTGCCAGCTATGACATCAAATTTCTTCCTTGGATTTCCTCTAAGAGTTCATTTAGATTCTTACACCAACTTTATGATGAAGTTACATGAGATTTCAAAGTTAACCTTATAGATTGGCACTGGGAGAAGAAGGAATCATCTTCCCTCCCACTGTCCCAGCCTTCCCAGTCATTTGCCCCGATTCCAACCATCTGATTCCAGTTCACCTTTTGCCCTGACTGTTGCAGTCCGGGAAGACCCAAGCAGTAGAGATTCGTTGTTTTTCCCAGAGTGAGCTTAAGACACAAACAAGGTCAAATGCCATCAATCAAACAGGTTTATTGATCTTGAAAGAATGCATGAGGAAACAGTGACAGCAAGGAGGGGAAAAGACAGGAAAGAAAGAAACTTAGCAAGCAGCCGGGATAGAGTCGCAGGAGATAGTCACCACCACAGATCCAGTGGCATCCCATTGGTCTGAAGCGTCAGTGTGCATCGGTGGTGGGGGTCCCCCCATTGTTTAGTCTCAAGGCCTCTTATAAGGTGTTTGGGGAGATTGCTCCCTAGGCAATGGCATGTACCCCATGTTCCCCCCATCCCATGCATGTTTTTTTTCTCAGTCCTGGATCCAGCAGGTCAGGGAGGGGGTTGTTGTCTAGACATGTTTTCCACAACAATCTACCCGTGTACCTGTCCTTTGAGGCTGGTTTTGGGTGGTTTATTCCTTGACTGGTTTTTATTTGACTGGCCTGCCAGGGGGTCAAGCTGGGCTCCAAACAAGGTTTGTTGGCCTGCCAGGAGGTCCTGCAGCAAGCTTTGCAAACAAGCTTTGAAGCAATTGTCTTAAGATATAGTCTCAGACACAATTCAGTGTTACTGGGGACCTGGTTTTATTCCCTGATTTCTGTAGAACTGTGGAAAACTTGTTTGGTTTTAATTTCATGTAAAACTATAATTTTTTTATGAGCCACTCACTGTAGTCTAGTGTTTTATTAGACCTGCAGGGCTAATTTCTTTCCATTTCATTTTTTTCACGTAGTCCAGTGGATGGGAAAGTGCAGTCAGAAGCTTCTAGCATATGGGACAGCTGACCAAGTTGATGAGCATGTAGAAGGCCAGCAGCCAGCACTTCTACCGATTGCCAGCCAGAGAAAGGGGCTTACACAAATGGCACAACCACAGCTCAAAGCAAAAAGCTGAGGTGTCATGACCATGAGCAAAACAGTTGTATGCCCTGTACGTTGAGATTCGGAGGAAAAGATGCAAACATATACATGCATGTAAAATTAACTTTCCATTTACAAAGATCCTACATACTATGTTCCAGCTGAAATCAGTAAATTTTGTAAATTTTGGAAAGGCATTTCTACATTACTGCAGGTCTTCTGTCTGTTGAAATTAGTGCTGAAGGTTAAAAGCATACAGGACTATATTAACAGAGGCACAGACACTGCACTTGAAAAGTCTTTATTCCCCTTTACTTGGTAATTGTTAGATTGCATCTGGAATACTACATCCAGTCATTGGCCTTGCAATGCAAGAAAAATGTTGACAGACTGCAGCAAGTTTAACAAAGGGCTGCCAGAACAGTCAGGGGTTGAAGCATTTGCCCTGTGAGGAAAAGCTGAGGAAATTCAGATTGTTCAGCCTGCAGAAGAGACAGTTTCAGGGGGCTGAATAGCAGCTCCCCGATGTCTAAATGAAAAATAGTTAGAGAAGGGAGCCAGACTCTTTACAGATGTGCACAGCAGGGAAAAGGTCTCTTTGGTTATAAATAGACAAGTTCTGGCTGAATGAAACATAAAAAGAAAATTCTTCATTCCAAGTATGAGTAAGCTTTGGAGCAGGTTGTCCAGACAGACTTCACAGTCTCCATGTCTGAAGCTTTTAAAAACCCAGTTGGACTAATCCCATCATTTCAGTGCTGACTTTGTTTTGAACAGGATGCTGGCCTAGATGACCCGGTGAATGATTCTATGGTTCTGTGAGTTTTTTATGCTGTATTACACATCTTCAAACAACTGTATTTGATTGTTTTTAGAAAGCAAGTCAATGAATATATACAAGAATTTTCAGGATGAGAAATTTGTCTAGATATCACAGATGAAAACATCTGCTTTCCTTAAAATTTCCACGGGCTTTTTAATGAACATTTTATCAAGACTTTGGAACACACTATTTCCAGCTGCAGAATGACCCCTTGAACCAGGATGTGATTCAAGCTTACAGCTTCCTGGAGGGAAAAAATTCAGCTGTCGAACTACCAGCATAAGTACCTGAAGCAGTTTGACTCTTCATCTTCTGTTTTCCTATACAGAGTTAGATCTGGCCTGACACACTACTTAGCCTGCGAGAATGAAATTCACCACAGCAAGAGGCCACGTGAATATAACTTGTTTGTTTCTTGCTGAATATGCAGTTCCCATTAGCAGAACATCAGTTCTTGTGCACTCAGCAAATGAAAAATAGACACTTTTTTTTTCATGTTCAATAAATAATATTATGGATTGACTTCTCTGTTGAAATATTTATGAATAAAATCCAGCTGCTGCTTACCTATTAATGAGAGCCATTTTCATTATTTGTATTTGTAGCTTCTGATTAATGTCAGACAAATTGAATTACTATGTGAAAATGATTTTGATTAAAGCAAAATTAGAAATCTAAACAATTTACAACAGTGGATTTTTATTTAACTTCCTAATGTGAATCTTACCTAGATACTACAGCAGACAAATAATTTGATAAGATTTTTTCTTTCATCTCTGTGACTGCCAATTATACCGCTTGTCTGGTTTCCTGCAATACACTTTACGTTCAGTAAAAACAGATTCAACTGGAAGTTATATGGAACCACCACTAAGACAACTAAAAAAAAAAAAAGTTTGTTTAACATATATTCCACCATCCTGGAATATTAAAGAGAATTTTAATGTGAAATACGGTAGCGCAATACTTGGCAAAGCGTACGCTTCCCATGACAGGTGGATTAAGCACTGATGAATTTGGAAATAGAGAGATTTGTATCAGAACTATATAAAAAATTTCCCATCTAGTTATTTCACTTTAGCTCCATATTTTGTTGACTGAGAATTATAGTATGATTTAAAATATGGTTGTAAAATGTAGTTGAAGCATTGTTTGGGAATTTATTTTTTTTTTGTTCCATGGTATGTATTGGACAGAATGCATGTGTTACTGTACTTGTTTTGGTGGCTTATATTCAGAAGCACAAAGAACAAAATTCATCACCTGAGCTTGTTTAGCACAAAGAAAGCAATGGTTACAGGATTCTGAAATTAGATTATGAAGATTATAAAGATTAGATCAGTAGCGCTTGCCTCATCAGGACTGCCTCCTACCTTTTTTATACATGTATTTGGAATGAAAGTCTCAAGGAGTCTTCACGGTAGTCTTTGCAGTCTGACTTTGAGGTCTGACATCTTGTCACCTAGTTATGAGTGATGCATACTAGGCTTATTGGCAATTTCATTTTCAAATGAAGGAACGTGACATGTTCCCAGATCCAGTCCAATTTTCACTACTCTTCCACTGAATGATAATACCTGACCCTGAGGTTTGCCCAAGTGGAAAAGAAAACTAAACTCTAAGGAAAATAAATACTTTGTATCATCTCATTCTTCCCTCTTTACTGTACATGCAAAAAGTATTATCCACAAGAAATGAAGATTATTTTACAAGGATTAACCATGGAAAATATTCATTTATATTGCTACATAAATTTAACAGAATTTTTACAGTGTGTACAATGGTAAATGGTAAACACAATGAGTAAAAAGCACAAGAGCAAACACAAAAAGCATGATATTTTCTAGGAAATTTAAGTACAAAATCTAAATAAAATCTTAAGAAAATTAATGCAAACTTTTGATTTATGCATTGTTAGGATGTGTCAGTCTGCATCTTGAACAGGCCCTGAAAAAACATTTCCTAATTGAAGTCCACAGCAACAAACATAAAATGATGCATTATAAAACAGCTAAATGTCTGGAATAGAAAATTACTTTCTTGGATAGCAAGATTAACATTATCATTTCATTAACAAATGCCAATACTATTTTGGATGAGATTAATTTCCCTTTAATTACCCATGTGTTCACAATTTGAGGTTCTTCATTACTTGAACATTACTAACCACATTCATCTCTCCCATTACACCTTTTCAATTACATTGAAAACGGTATATAATTACATTATTTTTCCTGGGTTTGGCCAGGACAGGGTTAATTTTCACCAGAATCCAGGAAGCCGGGGGGGCTGACCCCACCTGGCCAAACAGAGCAGGGTATTCCATACCATGTGCCGTCATGCTGGGTTCCGGTGGGGGGGAGCTTGGGGGTGGGAACACACTCGCAGCTCAGGAGGGTTCAGCGACCATTCGGTCCGAGAGAGCGGTTCTGTTCTGCTGGTTTGTTTTGTGTATTCCCCTTTTCTGTATCATTGTTGTTGCTTTTCCCTTAGTTTGCTGTTCTGTTAAAATGCCCTTATCCCAACCCACCATTTTTCTGCCTGTTTTTTTCCATTCTCCTCCGCACCCCAGCGGGGGGAGGGGCGGCTGCGTGGTGCTTTTGTTGCCGGCTGCAGCCGAACCAGAACATTAAATTGGCGCACAACGTGGGGCGGGGATAACGGCAGGGCTGAGCAGCGTGTGTTAAAACTGCTTTCTTACACTTTGTTCAATTTTGTTATACGCATTTTTCTGTGTTAGTTAAATAGTCGCCGGTAAAAATGTTTCTGTCTTTGATCAGATGGTTGTGGTTTTTGAACCCTTACTTGCTGTACTTGTTCCCTGTGGTGATGTTCATTACCTCGGGGAAAAGAATCAGGATTATGATTTTACTGTGCTGTACAATATCGACTTATGACATGATAATATCACTGTTCATGAGATTAGGCTAGTATTTGCATGCGGCACTGCGGTCATTTCCGTACCTCGGATCCTATGTCTTAGAATTTGTTAATAATCAAACCCAATCTGTGGGGAAAACCCAAGGGGATACCTTCCCCCACTCTTTCACCCCCCCCCTCTTTCCTTCAGGCTGGTCCTAACTACTTTTGAGAATGGGGCCAACAGCTTGAAATTAGAGGGCAAGGAAGCCAAGCAGGTGGGATCCCTGGCCAGGGATGGGGGCATTGACAAGGCCATTGGGAAAAAGGAACAAGTCCTCAGCCTCTGGAGGAGACTTCTGTCAGGCGTGAGAGAGAGGTACCCCTTCAGTGACGATTTTGTATGTTATCCTGACAAGTGGACCAATATGGAAAGGGGTATTCAGTACTTGAGGGAATTAGCTGTGCGGGAGCTGGTTTACTATGAACCAGACGATGAGCAGTTACCCACAGACTCAGATGAAGTCCAGTGCACAGCATCTATGTGGAGGAATTTTTTGTGGAGCGCACCATCCTCATATGCCAACTCATTGGCAATAGTAGACTGGAAAGGTAAGGAGGCACCAACAGTGGATGAGGTGGCTGTCCGACTCCGGCAATATGAGGAAAGTCTCTCTTCCTCGCTTGTCTCAGCTGTGGAGAAACTGGCTCGGGACATCCGGCAAATGAAAAAGAGTAGGTCCTACTCCCCACCTGTACGGGCCAGTGTCTCACCTATTAGGGGCAAGCGTTTCTCTGCTCAGGAGAGGGAATACAGAGGCCACACACCATGGGGTACCCTGTGGTTCTACCTGCGTGACCACAGAGAGGACATGAGGAAGTGGGATGGAAAACCCACCTCAAGTCAAACCCACCTTGTTTTGCTTATTATCAACAGCTCATGCAAAAATCTCTCTTATGTGACTTAACCTCCAGGAAATCATAGAATCACAGAATGTCAGGTGTTGGAAGGGACCTCTGTGGGTCATCTAGCCCAATCCACGTGCTGAAGCAGGGTCACCTACAGCAGGCTGCACAGGATCTTGTCCAGGCGAGTCTTGAATACCTTCAGTGAAGGAGACTCCACAACCTCCCTGGGCAGCCTCTTCCAGTGCTCCGTCACCCTTAGAGTAAAAGAGTTGTTCCTCATGTTCCGATGGAACTTTCTGTGCTTCAGTTTGTGCCCGTTGCACCTTGTCCTGTCACTGGGCACCACTGAAAAGATTCTGGCCCCATTCTCCTGACACCCACCCTTCAGATATTTCTAAGCATTTACAAGGTCCCCTCTCATCCTTCTCTTCTTCAGGCTGAACAAGTCCAGCTCCCTCAGCCTTTCCTCATAGTAGAGATGCTCCAGTCCCCTCACCATCTTTGTAGCCTTCCGCTGGACTCTCTTCAGTAGCTCCTCATCTTTCTTGAACTGGGGAGCCCAGAACTGGACAGAATACTCCAGATGGGGCCTCACTAGGGCAGAGTAGAAGGGGAGGAGAAACTCCCTCGACCTGCTGACCACACGCCTTTTAATGTACCCCAGGATCCCATTGGCCTTCTTGGCAGCCAGGGCACACTGCTGGTTCATAGTCAACTTGTCGTCCACCAGGACACCCAGGTCCCTCTCCGCAGAGCTGCTCTCCAACAAGTCTGCCCTGAGCTTGTACTGGTGCATGGGGTTATGCCTTCCCAGGTGCAGGACCCTGCACTTGCCTTGTTGAACTTCATCTGTACTTTGGTTCAGGACCACCGGATATTCTTCTGTGTAAACTCTGGCACTATCTAATTCAGTATTTCACACATACTGTTTCCAGACAATGAAGAGTCTAGAGAAAAATCCGATCTCAGAATCAGATCAGTGATGGGTTGTTTTTTAGAAATAAAGTGTGTGCAGGATCTTTCTATATACCCCAAAGACATGGAACCATTTGGGAATTTATCATATCATAGAATCATATCATGTCATAGAATATCACTGAAAGAGAGTTAGGATGGTTATTTCATTACAACAGACTAATATACAAGTAAATGAAAACATCAGACTGTTACTAGCAGCTTGGATGGAAGCTCTTTCTTACAGCTTATCCTTTCACAGGTGTGACGTGCAGGAAATACTGTGTCACGAACTTGGAGACCATGAATCATAACTGCATATGTCATAGCACACTTTCTAAAAGTATGTAGTCAAATATTCTCCCTCCTCCCCTCCACTCTGAAAATATCAGTTGTCACAGGAAGAGAAAAATATTTTTTTTTGCATTCAGTGCCTTAGAAAAGCATTCAATGGATTCAGCAGCAGCTTCATTTGCTTCTTATCTTCATATTTCTAATATGATTTACTGGTGGAGTTAATCTGGAAAAAATACATATATAATTCTTTTTCACACTGTATTAATTAAACAACACAATAAAACCAGTTCCTTCCCTTGATAATCTCCGAGATAGTCTTTGATCCTTTTTTCAGGTGTCTTCTGTTCCTTTAATACACCTATACCTTTTAATCTGAGCAAGAAAAAATTACTTGCTCCCTGCTATTAGACTGAATATAATTTATGAAACTGATCCAATGCATCACTTAGTTACCCTGTTCCTGTTACCTCCTTGTAGATTAACTACGGGTCTGGTAGATTAATCCTTCTTGATGGAAAGTCAGAACAAACCCATTTTCTATGCCATTCTTCTATGAAGTTAAGCCTCAGTCATTCTACTTTCCTTCTGTCACTTTTTTGTTTTTCTGTCTCACTATATAAAAAGTTTCTTGCTGTATAAAAGGATTGAACACTTTGAAGTGTGATGGCCAAATTTGGGTCAGTAAAATAAAGCTCTCCGCTGTGTAGACAGTTAGAATATTAGAATGTATGTCTGAGATGCCCATTAGGGATCACCGAAAGCAGGACTTTCATCTTTTGTGGTGTAGTACTTTCAGTGTTATGGAGCATACTTAAAACCTGGTTGCCTACCCCAAAAATCTCCAGCATAGGCAAGTATAATGCCTGATCATATGTACTTCCAAGTACATGTAGGTTGTTCTTCAGTGATTATATAATAATATCCTGTGAAAATACATGATATATCGGAAATTCCACCTTCTTAGCATCATTTCAGGCAAATTATGTCTTAACTTGAAGTCCTGTCAGGAGGTCAAAGTACTGCAAAAAAGTGAACTAAAGTAATAATACAAAACAAAACTAAAACAACAAGGTCTCAGTAGCAGACTCAGTAGTATGCCTTAGCAGTAGTTGTATCCTTATACCTAGCCTAAGATGTGTTATTTACTGATTTTTATTTACACCATAAGAGCTTCACAAATACCATTTATAGCAATGTTCAGGAGACTCTCTTTTTTGAATGTTGAAGTTACTGTAGTGTAAATTTATTAAAAGGTTTTGTTTTCACTGACATTTTTAATAACTCAAAAGAAAAAAAAGTCATAAAAATAAGCGTATAAAATGTGCTAAGTAGCTACCACCTGCATCTGGTAAAGTGGATTTAATGTTAGCCAGCTCTACCTGACTTTATGAGCTTTCAGATACTCAAAAAACCATAATTTTCCTTACAAGAAAAGAAAAGGAGAAAAAAAAATACTGCTCAAGAATAGCTTTCCTAAAGTCTATCTCTCTTAGATAAATTTAAATGAAGAATTCCTATTTAGCTGGAAAATTTCTCCCTTGAATGATGTTACCACGTCGAAAGTTTGCAGTATTGACACAACCAGAACAACAACAACAAAAATCAATCAATCAGCTTAAAAACAGAAAAATAAAAAAGCCATTCAGTTGCACATATAAATTCTGTTCAAAAGTTCTTCAATTTTTAGCTGGAAAATTTATCTATTTGCTTAGAGCTCTTCAGTGAAAGAGAGTATTTGTACTAAAAGAGTATAGTGACAGCTCTACAATTTAGTTTTTAGTAGTAAGATGAATTTAGGCAAGACTGCATTTTTCTGCTTTGTTAAAAGTCTTAAAAAAGTCTCTTTTATCAAAAGACTTTGTTAAAAGTCTGAAATTCAGATAAAACTGAAGGATAGATGTTAACAGATCTGAGAAGTTAAGGTTATTTCTCCAAATAAAATAATCTGATTTCACATACTGGGTAACAAATTGGTAATTTGAAATTAATCTTCACTATCATCTGTTGGGGTTGATGTAGTTTTAGAGTTAGCATGACTAGGCCGCTTAAGCAAAACAGTTAGCATAACTGAACAGGCCCCTGGAAAGAGCAGCTAAGAATAGCAATTGAGAAAGTTCTGATAGTGTATATGATGTGGGTTAGCAAAAACAAGATGTGTTCAAGGACATGGAGGCGGTCTGTTGCTATTGGCTTTAGTGCATATTTACCAATCATAAGGGAATATGGGATGCGTGAACAGCGCGTGATTTATGTCTGTAGCCTATCCAAATAAGCGTGATCGCGTGTGCAGATATGAAAAATGTATATAACCACACAAGCAGATCGATAAAGGGGGATCGACTGTGCATTGTATCAATGTGTGAAAGACATTCCTGTCCCTGCATGGATGCTGAAACTCGGCAATCATCTAAGAAATTGAGTATATTTTATTTGAATTCTCATTTTGCAGATACCTATGTGAACATATGAGGCCTCCTGAACCTATGGAATTTCTATGATTTTCTGTGATTTTCTGTGATTCTATTATTTCTGTGAGGACATGAGTGTAGTCTTTTAAATCAATATATCAGACTGCAATCAAATCATAAAAATTAATTTGGAAATACTTGAAAATCTTCATAGAGGTAAATATCAAATACTTGCTGAAAGTTCCTCAAGGTTGAGATATGAAATTAACTTTGTCCTCTTTGAAAATTCCAGCCCTACTATTTTTTAGTTACAACACAGCCACTGTTGGAATCTCTGAGAGACCTGTCTTATTTTCATTAGATTGTATTAGTCCTACATTGATTCAGAGTACAGGTCTCGGTACCAATTCAAAGTCTCATAAATAAATAAGTAACTAAATATCCCATAGCTGAATGCAGTTTATCTGGGCCATGAGAAACCCAAGTAGGACAATAATCAGGAAACACAGCCAGCGCAATATATTGCAACAACGGATAAACAGCACTCATATAACTTGGATGAAGCAGACTATTCAGTAAAATTTTTCCCGTAGGTAATCAGTGTTAACTGTATCTTGTTAGCATCCATTTCAAGTTGTGTGTTCTTGTATTCAGTTCATGCAACTTCTCTACTCTCTTCTTGCCATTCTGCTAACAAAACAGTTACATTTGCATGCTGTTTAAAAAATAAAACAAACACTTTTTCTTAGTATGTACTTTCCAATTCTTGGAATTAAAAAATAATATTTGTTAGCACCAAAGTGTTCTTATGAGCATCTGATAAACAGGAAATTTGTCTACTGGGAACATTTCTGCTCTATGCGGGGCTTATGTATACAAATTTCTGGCTTATCTTTGTTATTTAGTTTGATTATAATTTTAATAGCAGAGTTTGTATTCTTAAATGTTAACCTGGAAGTGGCTGGGAAAGTTTCAACAGATTTTTCAACAGAAAAACTTTTTTTTTTCACATAATAGAATTTTAGAATATTCATATGTCCATTTTGCTTAGCAATAAAAGGAATTTAGAATATGAAAGTGGGATCAATACTATGCAGAAAAAATCACTTTCTGGTTTGAGGTTACTTCTACTTTTCCATCTGTAGCAGAAATTAAAACAAATAAAAGTAAAAACAAGGAATATAATATGCAGTATGAACATTTTTTGAAATTTGATGCATAAAATATATCAACTCACAATACATTTCCTAAGATTTTCTGTTAAAATTTTTAAATTTATGTCCGGTTTCTGTTTGGGAGAGTACTCATCCTTGGCCACATGTATCTAAGAACTTATGCAAGCAATTGATATTTTAAAAATATTTACCCCAGACATACTATCTTTCAGAATTCCTATCAGGTTTTTTTGAAAAGCTTCAACCTATGTAACCTAGCTCCTCTACTGATTTTTCTCACTCATGAGAATGTTATAAATATAATTGTCTGCTCTGGAATTCCTTTTAATCTTTCAGTTAAGACTGTGAGCTAATACAGCACAAATATGTCTGAAACAGTAACTTTCTTTTGTTCTGAAGTTTCTCATCCTGTGACATACCTTATTGTAGCAGGTCCAAATGGCTTCTGAAAAATATAGACATAGTATTTTCCAGCAATGCCAAGTTTTACTTCAGTGCTCTTTGCTCATAAGGACAGATGAATTTTGGAATACTGCTATGCAAATACACACACATATCAATACCAGAGCTACTTGTACATTTGGCCAGCTGACTTTGTGTTCCTGGTTAGTCATGCCTGCACGCACCTGTGTGCGTCTGTGGGTTTTAGCTTTTATCTACAATAACCTAACCCTTCAGTGGGATTGTCTCTTATTTTAGTGTTCCCTTGGAGTCTATATACATTTATGGAATAAAAAAGTAAATCTATATGTATTACAAAATGCATTTCAAACAGTCTTAACTGGTTCTGTCACTGAACAAATTTATTATGTGTGTTCCTGACTTCATCTTTCAGAAAGTAGTTTTAGGACCCACAAACCGGTAATAGACAAGCAATCAAGTTGTCAAGTCTAACAAGTTAATTAATTTCAGCTCCTTTGCTGTAACTGCCTAAGCCTAAAACAAATTCAAACTGGATTATTCAGTGAAAGATAATAGCCTATCTCAAATTTATCATAAAGTAACATGGCCAATTAGAACAGCATAGCACATGCATGGTAATTTTGTGCTCTGCAATGTCTTACAGTAATTTGTAGGTGCATTCAGATGCAGAAATATTCTTATGATTGCAAGGTTGTAAGTTTTTGGATTTTTTAGAATTAGAATATCCAGATCAAGAGTGTCCATTACGGTGACTGAGAAGATCAAGTTTATTTCCATTACTCTTCTAAGATGAAAGAGTAACAGAATCACAGAACCACAGAATGGCTGAGGTTAGAAGAGACCTCTGGAGGTCATCTGGTGCAACACACCTGCTTAAGCAGGGCCGCCTGGAGCAGGTCACCCAGCACTGTGTCCAGGCATCTTTTGAATATCTTCAAGGAAGGAGGCCCTGTGGGCAATCTGTGCCAGTGCTCAGTCATCCTCACAGTAAAAAAGCATTTCCTTCTGTATAATGTAGTCTGCATGTTGTGTTTAAAATATTCAATCCTAGAGTAAATTAAGCACCTTTTTCAAAACATTAGTTATTATAAAAACACTTCAGTGTACGGTAACATTCTTTTCCACCTATAATAATTTTCTGTTTATGTTCTTCTCAGTCCTATGTCCACAGAAGTTTCTTCACTGAGACTGTGCTAGCTCTGTTTTAAACCTTATTTACAAGAAACATATTTTTTCAAATATGTATTTTATTAAAAGTCTGCTACCTGCCTCCCAAATTCTCTCTGTTGCTGGTTCTGATCAATCTCTTCTATAATTACTTGTAAAGATGCTAAAATAGTTTAAATACCAACAAACTTATTTATGCTTTAGTAAGTGTTCATAGAAAAGAAATGGAAATAAAGAATACCAAGGGTCACAGTTCTCCACATGAAATAGGACCAGAGAAGTAAAAAGGCTGAGAAAAATTAAGGCACCACTATTACTTCTTCGGGGAATAATTAGAGGGTCATCTAGAGTGGTCTTTCTTAAGAGATTAAGTTTACACAGTTTGATCAGCGTAAATGGATGAATGTATCTCTATAAATAAGTGAATGATTACTTTTAGCACAATGTACATAACAAGTCTACAAAGCAAAAGCAGATAAACATTTCTCTTTTTTTTTTCATTTTGAATTTCAGCAGAGGGATTACTTGAGAGATTTTTGTAGCAAGCATGCTATACTTACAGATTGAAATGTGAGCTCTGTAAGCTCAGTAAGCAGCTGATGTTGTTTTCTGTTAACAGACCAAGCTTTCTGGAAAGTCTTACGCTCTCAAGAAGAGGGAGCCAGCAATGGAAGAAAGCCAAAGTTTATAAAGAAAGTAGCTATGATAGTACTGTAAAGACCTGAAAAAGAAAAAGACGTAATTCTACCTCTACATATGCATTCTGAAATAGCATCCTGCCAGGCTGTCACTGTTTCTTGATTATTGTTTGATTATGCTTTTATTATTCAGTGCAATAAACAGAAGTACAGATAGTTCTCCTTTATGCTAAGCTCCTTTTAACGTAGATTTTCAGAAATGTGGAAGCTCCATTAGGATTCCACAATTGTTCTAACCCTGCTTGCCACATAAATTCTGCAAGTAGACTGGGAATGAAAAGCTAACTGTGCACACTATATTGTACTGCAGGAATTATCCGGGTTGTCAAGTGTCAGTATTTTGAATTTACCCTGCAGTGGGGGAAGGAATTAGATACTACTGTTGAAGTATCTTATTCTAAATTCTATTATTCTACATTATAATGGTCCCTGGAAGCAGAACAGAAAGGGAACACTCCTGAAACTTTATTTACTCAGGAAGCTTTAGATTCACCTCTTAAAATCTGTGAGCAAGGAGGACAAAAGGAACTGAAAGTCAGCTTTCCTTACTTGTTTACGGAATTAAGTGTCAAGAATGTAAAAATACTAATTAGGTAGAATGTTTATCATCTCACCTTCTTGTGAGAAGGGGGAACACAGCTTTGGCACTTAGACTCTTTATTAATGCTAAGGATGTAGTAAATTCTATATCTGTAAATAAAATCAACCAAACCCGAAACAAAACCCAAACTACAACTCATTTAAAAATATAATTAATTTTTAATATAAATGCTGATTAATACCATAATAAATACTTGCATTAATGCATTTTACACATGCATTTAAGATGGCATTTAATTTCAGCATTATGTCACAGTTCAAATTTATTCTACTGTAAGTTTTAATTATTAAAAAAAACAATAAAAATTCTGTAAACAATCATAGTACTTTACAGTTCATGTCTATGCCATCTTTCTCTTTAGGAAAGTAAATCATGATTATTACATTGTGGCTAACATGAAAACAATGGACACTACACTCAGTAGTTTCAAAATGTTTCAGTGAGAGAGTGAAGTTACAATTTTCTACAATTTATCTTGACTGAACTGGGATTTTACTATGTTTGGCTCTATGTCTGTTCCTAACATAACAAGAATCTCACCCAGTTCATCAAAAAGAAATGTGAAGTCCTGCACCTGGCATTTTATATCTTCATGTTCCAGGAGAGGCTGGTGACCAACAAGTTGGGAAGCAGCTTTGCAGGAAAAAGCCTGGCACTTCTGATGGACAACAAGCTGAACATGAGCCAGCAATGCGCCCTTGTCGCAAAACAAAGCCACTAGCCTGCAGCTGCATCAGGAAGATGGCAGTCCAGCAAATGGAGAGAGGTGATCTTTCTCCTCTAATCAGCACCGGTAAAACATATCTGGAGTGCTGAGTCCAGTACTGGGCTCCTCAATACAATTGACACATGGATGTACTGGAGCAAGTACAGCAAGAAGCCACAGGCCACAAAGATTATTAAGGGACTGAAGCATCTGTCATACGAGGAAATGCTGAGAGCTGGGACTGTTCAGCCTGGAGAAGAGAGTTCAGAGAGATCGTATAAATATGTATAAATATTTGATGGAAGGTAGTAAGGAAGATGGAGACTCCTTGGCATGGCCCAGTGACAGAGAAAGAAGCAATGGAAACAATTTTTTTTCTCATTTCTATTGAAATTCAGGATTTTCCATTTAAACATTAAAAAAAACCCAAACAAAAACCAACAAAATAAAAACCCAAATCCCACTCAAACAAAACAAATCATTTTTTGTTATGGGGGTGATCAAACATGGAAATAGACTGCCCAGAGTGACTGTTGAGGCTCCATCCTTGTACATATTCAAAACTTGACTGGACAGGATCCTGAGGTACCTGCTCTAGATTTTCCTGCTTGAAGTAGGATGGTTGGGCTGGGTGGTATACACAGGTATCTTCCTGCCTCAACCATTCTGAATTCTGTAATATAGGTCTCTCTGAGAACAACCCAAATTTTAATATCAACTAATACTGTTTTCAGTAACATTAGGTTGTTGATACTTGTGTATTGACAAGTGGGTACTGTAACTTGAAGAGTTAGCATTTATACTAGCTAGTCTCAGCTTATTGTATGACGAGAGATACGAATATTTCTCTAGGTTAAGGTATTCTCTCATACTTTATACCTTTGTGACTTTGTTTCTTTTTGTTGAACGTGTTATCTTTAAAGTCCCCAGCTTTATATTCTGTGGAGTATTTTAGTACTTCTCAAAACCAAACATTACAGAAATTCTTCAATTTAGAAATTGAAATAAAGATACTTCAAATTAAAAGTCATATGGTGCATGTACAAATGATCTGAGTGTGTAAAACCCCCCGTCATTCAGCATATCAAATAAAGTCTATCAGCTATGTCAATGTCACTGTGAAAAAATACTTAATTCCCACTAAATGTACAGTTTTTAAAATGCATTTGGCCTTTGACATCCACTTACTTTAGATGTTCTCCCCACTTCTGTCTGTACAATTACAACTTGGCTACACTCAGTGAACTATTCACTACAAATAGTTTGTCCTGCATAGTAATTTTGTAAATATTGAAATGAATTGATCTTCTACTAGAGACAATTATGTAGCAAACAGGTTTGAAGGAAATTAATCTTCTACTAGAGACAATTATGTAGCAGATAGGTTTTAACACCTATGAACAATAAACACGCTGTGCTAGCCATATGTGGAGCATCTGAACTTTATAAGCTATAGGACTATGCATTTTGTTCTTTCTGTCAGAACAAAAGGGAAAATAACCCTTCATTTCATTCAGTAAGCCTTCATAAGAAGTGTCTAACTGAATGATCAGTTTGTTAACTGAGGCCTTGGAAAGGCATGAACCATGACCATGATGAGACATTGCTGTTGACAGAAGATATATAACAAAACTGATTTAGGAAAATGTCTTCCCACACCATACTGTGGAAAAACTGTGAGATCCAAACATGTAAACTCTATGTTGGCAATATACAATCATATGTATGATTAGTCATCAAAAGATCAGAGTTTTTGGTAACTTTGGTAACTTTCCTGTCTTGTCGTACACCCTCCTCCAGTTCCGAATTATTCTAGAGTGAACTGGGAAAAACCAGACTACTAAACTCCCTCTCCGATTCAACTGCCCATTGAAAGAAAAAAAAATTCTTCCCAGACACACAGTTCAAGTCCTAAAGCAAATACTTTTGTTTGAAATAATATTATGACAATAAGTGCAGCTTTCTAAGATTTCATTGAGAGCTTGTGTTGAAGTAATTACTACCTTCAGCCATCTTTAAGTCCTTTCTGAATGTCAGATTTCTATCTACCAAGTATTTTTACTTTACTCTTAGGATATTTAAATGCTTTTTTGCTACATTTCTGCGTTACGTTTTCTGAACAGACCACTCTGGTAAACATTGCTTCCTGACCTTTATTTTTCAACTTGAAGGAAGAATAGGTAGCAAATGGTTAATGTTGTATGAGATTTCTATCTACAGCAAGATAAGAGCATTTTATTTCAAACTTCTTTGAGGGTTTTTTGTCCTTAGTTCTGGCATATTAAGTTTTTGTAAGTTTTCTGTGTAACTACTTCTTTAAAAGAGGTTGTTTAAAACATCCAGCTTGTTTGGAATGTTATTGTTCATCTCATTATTTTACAATACCACTTGCAGAAATGTGCTCACCGATAGATGACATATTGATAATTTTAATATTTTGAAAAAATTTGCCACTATTTATTGCCAGCAAAGAACATTTCCACTCCTTTAAAACATAAAAACACTGTTTTCCTTTTAAAGAGAGGGTATTATAAAGAACAGAGTATACTAAGATAAGTTCTGTTCCAATTTTGCAGCTAGTAAGCATATATTGACTTTTTTAGGTCACTATTAAGCTTATTGACTGAAGGATTTAATATTTACAGTATTTTGCCAGAATCAATATGATGACCTTAAGGGGAAAAAGAAAATATTTTTGAGTCAACTAAATAACAATGTTTTCTGTTTGTGCCAGAAGCCTGCTGATATTTAATTAAATATATGGTGAAAAATTTGGAATGTACTTACTGTTAACAGCTCATCATTCTTTGTCTCCTGGAATTCCAATTTTTTCAACAAAAAAATACTATTTTTAAAAAAATCTATGACAGTAATACTATCTGATGCTTCAAGTCCTTTTTTTGAAGTGGCAGCTAATGTCGTATGTGAGTCCACAGACTTCACTTTCAGAGAAATTCCCTTTTATTTTCTGTTTTCACGTGTAAAGTGCTAGGTATTGGTGCAAATTAGAATCACCTCACAGCAAATGGAATTTGTTCATATTAATTTAGTCAAAATGGCTTTAAAAGTCTTTGGATCTTCTACCCAGTTTAGATATTTTTGTGATGGTGGGGATCAGAAAACTTAATGAGAATCCTGTGAATACTTTGTGTTTGAAATCCTTATTATTTTTAAAATATGATATGACAAATAGAACACAATACAATAATGCAATACTTAATATATAATACAATACAATGTCACACAATGTAATGTTAAGTAGTGTAATGTAATATAACATAAAATAACACAATGTAATATACCATGACCTAATATAATATAATGCAATATAATGTAATATAATGTAATAAATGTTGATGGCTGACTGTTATTTGCCAGCCTCTGTCATACTGGCTTCTATATTCTAATTTAGGGAATATGCTTATTTTTACTCAGTTTGTTATGAAAATAAAAATAAAATAAGAAGAAGCAAATTTTTGCCAGACAGCTTATCTTGCTGAATTACCATTGTTCACTGCACATCAACCTCCAAATCAAAACAATGTGCTATGCAGTGGATTCTTCTAAGAAAGACACATAGAAAAGCAGCAAAGTTATGATGCCATACTTTTTAATACTGTATGGTTAAGTAGCAATATATAAATATTAAGTAATTATGTATTTATTTTACAGCTATTAATGTGTGATATATTTTCTTAACTAAGAAATTATATCTATACTGTCAAGTTTTGTTTTTACTATGCTTGCATTATTCACTTTGTTCATCTTTTCTTTTAGAGATTCTAAACATTAAAAATATCAGTAGGAAGACCAAGCTGAAGAAACTAAAGTGATTTCATTTTTCTTTTAAAATTTGCTCCATAGATCTTTAAGTATTAGAACTGGTAGCAGATCAGATTATTCTGTTTTTCATACTCACAGTTCAAATCATTTTGAGAAGATAATGCAGAAAATGTGGAGATGGAAAGAGAGAAAAAGGAGCACTAAAATATCGAAGGCAGTATATGAATCCCCTCCACCCGTGAAATGGATCTGAAAAAAAAATTTGTAAATGGAAAAACTATCATTGTTCCAGTGAAAATGAAAGTTTTGTTCATTTTCATATGTTTTTAGAGATGCCAAAGTCTAAATATTTTTATAAAAGCATCTGGCTACTTTGCTATTCGCTGTTCAGCTCTTCACAAGTTGATGTGTTCATGAAGACATTCATGAAGATACAACATCATGATTTCTAAAATAATCGTGGAATCAGTTTAAATAATTTTTTTTAATGCATGGAAATGATTTAGGTGTAGTATTATAACCATTGTGAAATATCTGTCTTGTTGATGTGCTGGATAGAACATACTTAGGGAACAAGAGAGAAAAAAAATATATTTTTTAAAGTTGAAAATACCAATATTTCTATTAAGAGCCTCAGAATCTCTTGGGATGAAAATGGAAACAAAAGAGCTACAGAGATGTCAAATGGAGCACTCTGTGATGTCCTAAAAGCTTATTTACTCCAAGAGAAAAATATAAGGGGAAAAGAGAGAAAGTGGCTGTAACAATCCACAGTGTATGTGCTGTTGCTGAGATACGATATATTTCTTAAGGAAAAAGGCTTTGTCAGTATGTAATACGAACTCTTGCTCTGAGTTACAAGGCAAAAATAACATTTACAGAATGAAAAAACATTGTTCTCTTTTAAAAGATCACTTTGGTTTGTTTTTATTTTCTTCCCAACTACATGCAAATATACTTGTCTTTGTACTTTTATCTAAATGACACCAAAAGTAATTGAGAGATATATTTGATTAAACCACAACATGAAACAAAGAGTGAAAACATCATCATAATTTGTTTATTACTCTTTTCAGGCCTGAGCACTGCACTCTTCTCCTCTTACCTTGTCACCTTCTTTTCCTTTCTTCTACATAAAACCTCTCTTTAAGTACAAGCTGTTGTCTTTACTCACCTTTTCAGCAAACATAGCATGAATAACAAGGAAAGTAAAAACAGAAGAAGAGGAGTACAATATCAGGCGAAAGGTTAATCTAGTGAAAGGTTCATTTATTCTGACTCTAGGAAGAGCCAATAGCAGTTGTCTAGCAAAGAGTAACAGAGTGGGGCAGACATACAATACTCTTCTAGTGTACCTTCCTACTCTCCAACTATTTGGGGCACAAACACTTTCTAAGCCAGAGGTATTTTCTTTATATTTGGATGGATTTCTTCTCCCCCTCCCATGTTTGTCCAACCCATCTTTTGATCCTGTGAAATATAAATTACTACAAGGCAGATTGTGATTAATATTACTCTCAGGCAAATACTGTTTGTATCACAAGTTCCGCAAAACCTCTACATAATTCTGAACATAATAAACCAAACACTTATTAAGATGAAACACCCATTTTTCTTTTTCGTTTTTTTTTTTTTTTTTTAATTCTTAATGTTGCATAGATGACATTGCATTTGCTGTTCCACGATTGCTATAAAAGAAGTTCCCAAAATAGCACGCTCATAGTGCCTTGTCTTAGGCGGTTTCCCTGATCTCTTAAACTGTCCTGTTTTAATAGGGCATAAATATTTTCTTGCCTTTTCTATTGAAAACTTTCCCTGAAAAACTGCAGTATGTATGTCAAATGAAAGTATATTCATCTTCATATTTGAAATATTTTCTAGTAAATGTAAAATATTTTCATACAAATGCTAATACTCTGGTTACAGAGAAGACCACAATCTATTATAGGAAAAACTATTGTTTGAAAAAGAAAATTTACCTCTTGAGCTATACTTTAAATGGTTTTCACCTATTGCGTGTATCTTCTTTTAAGCTAAAACTTTAAAAAATCATATTAAATGTGCAGCATAACCATATGCTGAATTACATCTTCTTTTTGGAGAGATATATCCAATTACATTAAGACTGACAGCTTCTGTAAATAATAGTCAAATTCCATATCAAATGGACCTTAAATTCAGTTTTAAAACTGTACTCCTTGTCATAGATCTTTTCGTACAATTACATGCAGGAAGGTATAGAAAAAAATGTATGTATGTAATTCATAAACATATGAAATGCTGGCATAGAGTGAAGGAACACTTCCTGGTTGTCATAAGCAGGTATATAACTCTCTGTCTCCTTGATTTCTAGAAGAAAAGAAAAGAAAGAAAAAACTCTTTTTGGATATGATTTAAAAATTAATTAGAATAAAAAGTTTACCTTTTAAAAGAAAAGCAGACTGAGTAAGGAAGGTGACTTGTACCTCTGAACCCAGTTACTCTGACAAATGTCTCTAAGATTCTCTTGGTCAATCAAATCTGTATAATGCAGTATTCTCTATTAGTAGAATTGCACATTGTCTATCATGTTGCTGCTTTGTAACCAAAGCAAATCTAAAAAAGATATTTTCACTGAATACTGCGGTACAAACAAAAAGTACATTACAGAAAACTTGTATTTACACCAGTAGCCCTGCCTTGTGGTGCAATATAATCCAAGTATACACTGAAAAATTACATTTCAAAATATTTGTTTTGTATTTGAATTTGCGGCATATACTTGTTTTCTCATAGTCTGAAATTGAAGGGCTTACATGTGCAAATCTTAGCATGACTAATTTAATGAAATCTTCCGAACTCTAAAATTAACATGAAGTTGACACAAACAGAAGAGTAGAAAATATGTTAACATATCTCAAATCTATGTACGGGTTTTTGGTTTTGAGGTTGTTTATTTTCTCATTGTATTTATTTTAAGACAAGAGTTGGTGAAAAACAAGATGTAGATATTTATGTACATCATATTCTCACCTGTGTAATGCTGTCTAATGCAGACTATCTACTGTTCCCGATAAAAGTTAAGAGCTACTGAAATGTACTTAGAATTTCTTGAGAACAGTCTGAATTTGACAGAAGAAATACAATTACTTCTCTGCATAAAGACAATTTATTTAAGACTATCACCAATATGTAGCCATAGGCAGAAGTTTGGTTCAGAACTGATTAATGATTGCCTGATTTGAAAGAGCGCAAAATATGGAATAGCAACTTGTCCAGGCTATCTCCATTAGACCACTGTGCACCCTTCACAAATCCCTAAGTTTAGTTTTCTTATTTAGTTTAGTGATTTTAAAACATGTAAATGTTGCCTAAAAGGACTGATTAAGATTAAAAAGACACAACAAACAAACAAAAAACCCAAGGGAAATAGTGGAAGAAGAAAATCAAACAACGCAGCCACCATAAAATAAGCAGTTGCATAAGGGGCAGAATGAAGGCAAATATCCAAAGAAGATCTGAAAAAAATTATTAATAGATGTCCAGTGTATTTTTTCCATTATGTTATACAGAAAGTCACTAAAACTTAACTGACTAAAAATGTCTATTTTTGAAAACAGTAATTTTTAGCCAGAGTTCAGCAAAGTAGTAACAGAAACTTGGTAAATGTTTATTTCCTTTCATTTACTCTATATCTTTAAATTAAAAAAAGAATAGCCTTGTAGTGAAAATAATGTTCATTAATGATATGTGTGACAATTAGAATAAGAGTAAGCGGATGCAATTTGAAAAACAGAAAGTCTGAATGCAGCACTTGTAATGGAGATGAAAGCTGAACCTTCATTAGAACAACATGAAATGCCGCAAAATGACAGCTATATTACTTGCTTAAGGGAACAGTTGCAGCTGCTTCTGTGAATTCTGAATTGCTTTTAGAAGCTATGTTTTGATAGGATTATTTAAGAGAAATTCTGGTTTCTCAGCCATAAGGCCTGACCTTTACAATGTTTTAACTGAGTGTATCAGTCACCTCTGATAAAGATCTCTGAACTCTGAGATTCCAGAGACAATGAAATGTTGAGGTTATAGCTGATATTCAGAAAATAGCTTAATGCAAAGAATAGGAAGATATTTACAGAAATAACAAATGAATAAGTGAATGGATGGAAGGGAATTAGAATGTGCCATGATTTTTTGCAGAAGAATACATGCATTGTGGTGGACAATGGACATTCTCTGCTCACATAAAGCAACAGGCAAACTGTTCCACTTTTTTGTGTACGCTGAAACAATGGCTAAAAAGATGAATTTTAATGTTTCTCAGATGATGGGAGAAATTTACAAATTCACAAATTCTTCTCATCCAAATTATACAGTACTCATGCAATATTTGATAATCTAGATTAACTAGTATCTTAAAGAAATGATAAATTCCTCTTTATACCTCATTCCCAGATCTTCTCAAGAATAATACACTTTATTTTGTTGTTGTGTGCAGACACCTGCAGCTGGCTAAGCAAAACAGGTGACTGCATGGCCAGATTTCGTAGGCAATTAGTGACGCTGAAAGAGACATGAGTAGGTGTCAATAGGACAGCAGTGAACAAGTAATGTTCCGATAGAATATGATTTTGAAAAGCTTTTCATCTGCGGACTGCTAAAACTTCAAATATTTAAATATTAGTTAGGATACAAATGCCATATTGAACTGCACATACAGAACTATTCCAAAAATTCCATTTATTCTGTCATTTTACATTAGGCACATTCTTAAAATTGTAGTGAACTTAAAGAAGTAAATATGGGAGCTCATTTCAGATATGACTGAGTCAAATAAAGTTTTCTTCTGTATTCTCCTGGTAATTGGCTACTTGCAATAGATGTGAATCCATCAGTCAAGGGAGTGCAGACCAGTCAGTTCTCTTAACTGACTGCTGTTTAAAATATTTTCAGTAGTCTTTGGCATTCATTTGGGGCAGGCTTTCTTTGCATTCTCAAATACATCAGAAGAAAAGAGAAGACACCTCCAAAGTACAGTTTCCTCATCCTCTTGCTAGAGAGTATATCTGCCGCTGGGAATTCTGTTTCCAGGAAAAAAGTCTTTCTTCTTTCTTCCATAGCTCATGTGGGGATGGTGAAAAAGAAAGATTTTCCTGGCCTAAAAGCTGCTTATGTCCATCCTGAAAACATACTAAGAACTTTGTGTGTAATCAGTTGAGCACCAGAATTAAAAATTTCAGATCATTCTCACTTGAAAAATTCAAGTAAAAAAAGCAGAAACACTTCTAATCACAACAGTTGCTGTGTAACATGATTTCATCTTCTCTGTAAAATTGGGAATAATGTAAAAGTTTTTCTATTGTTCCTTAATCTTTCTATTTTACAGAACAGAAAAGCAGATCATAGCAGAGAATACTACAAGTAAATCCTGAGATCTTCAGAATACCAGAAGCGTATTGATCTTTTCAGATAAATGAATGTATGCATCTCACTCTTTGGACATATTATTTTCTGTATTGTACATGACAGTCTTGTCTGGAAAAGTTGAAAAATAGTGACACAGTTTATATATTGAAAATTTTTATAAAACCTAAAACATTCATGAACAGTAACTCAAATATTATTCCTAAATGGATGAGACCTAATCCAAACTTTTGTAAAAAAGCACGTTGTTCCTTAAAGAAAAGTAAACTCATTGACGACTTCTTCCTCAGCATTCAGACATCTCCCTTTTAATTTTTTTTTTCTTATTCTTCATAGAAATTTAGTCATATCATATTTAAAATGTGTCCTGGGTTTGGCCAGGACAGGGTTAATTTTCACTGGACTCCAGGAAGGGACACAGCCAGGCTGGCTGACCCCACCTGGCCAAACAGAGCAGGATATTCCACACCACGTGCCGTCATACTGGGTTCTGCTTGGGGGGGAGCTGGGCGGGGGGAAATCACTTGCGGTTCGGGAGGGCTCAGCAGCGGTACGGTCTGGGAGAACAACTCTGTGGGTCGTGCGGTTCGTGTTGTCTTTTCTCCTTATCTGTATCATTGTTGCTCCTGTTCCCTTTGTTTGCTGTTCTGTTAAACTGCCCTTATCCCAAACCACCAATTTTCTGCCCCTTTCTTTCCATTCTCCTCCGCACCCCTCCAGCCCAGCAGGCAGTCACAGCCCCCCCCGACCGGCACCACCACTGCCGCTGCCACAGCTGCAGGGTCTGCCTTGTCTTCCCCAGCAGACACGGCAGCTGCTCCACCCCAGCTTCAGCAGCAGGCATCGCGGCTGAGACCAGTAACCAACCTGGGCCGGTAGCAGTTGCCCCTGTAAAACTAAAGAAAGACGCAAAGAGAGCAGATTGCTCCAGGAGAGATGTCAATGAGCCAGGGTCATCGCAGGAGATAGAGACAGAGATCATCACCCGGTCCCTGTCCCTGGGCGAGATGCCAGACATGCGGAAAGGGTTCAGCCGCCACCCAGGTGAGCACATTGTCACCTGGCTGCTTCGGTGCTGGGATAATGGGGCCAGTAACTAGGAATTAGAGGGCAAGGAAGCCAAGCAGCTGGGATCCCTGGCCAGGGATGGGGGCATTGACAAGGCCATTGGGAAAAAGGAACAAGTCCTCAGCCTCTGGAGGAGGCTTCTCTCAGGGGTGAGGGAGAGGTACCCCTTCAGTGAGGATTTTGTATGTTACCCTGGCAAGAGGACCAATATGGAAAGGGGTATTCAGTACTTGAGGGAATTAGCTGTGCGGGAGCTGGTTTACTATGAACCAGACGATGAGATGTTACCCACAGACCAAGATGAATACCAGTGCACACGATACATGTGGAGGAATATTTTGCGGAGCGCACCATCCTCATATGCCAACTCACTGGCAATAGTAGACTGGAAAGGTAAGAAGGCACCAACAGTGGATGAGGTGGCTGTCCGACTCCGGCAATATGAGGAAAGTCTCTCTTCCTCGCTTGTCTCAGCTGTGGAGAAACTGGCTCGGG
>Ga0065711_1031974_pt1 | contig 28285 bp, 44 predicted proteins | sample Hoacrofraction12_FD_59098 | JGI IMG/M metagenome (GOLD analysis project Ga0065711, IMG submission 59098) | Hoatzin crop microbial communities from Cojedes, Venezuela - Epithelial fraction 12 v2 (version 2) | ecosystem: Host-associated > Birds > Digestive system > Esophagus > Crop | place... | reverse complement strand
GTGCTGGCGGCGGGGCTGGTGGAGCCGCGGCTGGAGGAGCAGCGACGGGCCGAGGCGGCGTGCCGCCACATCCAGGTGCGGGGGGCTGCGGGATCCCCGGGCCCTGGCCTCCCGCTGGGGAGACCCTCGGGCACCGCCGGGGCGGGAGGTCACCGCTTGTGAAGGGAAAGGGGGGTCCGCGCTGCGGGGTGACCGTCTGACACCCGTCATGAAGGGAAGGGGGGGAGTCTTCACTGTGGGGAGACCCTCAGACACCCCTCGTGAAGGGAAAGGGGGGTCCTTCCTGCAGGGAGCCCCTCAGGCGGCCGTCATGAAGGGAAAGGGGGGGTCCTTGCTGTGAGGAGACCCCCAGGCACCTCTTATGAAGGGAAAGGGGGGGGTCCTCGCTGTGGGGGTCCCCTCAGATACCCCTCGTGAAGGGAAAGGGGTGGTCTTCGCTGTGGGGAGGCCCTCAGACACCTGTCATGAAGGGAAAGGGATGGTCTTTGCTGCGGGGAGACCCTCAGACACCTCTTATGAAGGGAAAGGGGGGGGTCCTCGCTGTGGGGAGCCCCTCAGACACGCCTCATAAAGGGAAAGGGTGGGTCCTTGCTGTGAGGCAACACTCGGGCACCCGTCATGAAGGGAAAGGGAGTCCTCGCTGTGGGGAGCCCCCTCGGCCCTGTCCTCCCCAAAGGGAGGCAGTCAGGGCTCTGGTGATGGGCTTTCCTGTCCTAGGAGGCTGGTGTCGGGCCCCCGGGTCCGTCCCCTCTCCCCGAGGCAGACGGGGCCCCGTGATGCTGGGCCAGGCCGTGCTGGCAGGGCACTGGGGACGGCCGGCGCTGAACGTGTTCCATCAGTAAAACCAGACCCTTGGTGTTCAGAGCCAGCTGTCGCCTGCCTCACTAACCGGCAGACAAACACATTGCTGCGGAGGTTCTGCCTTTCCCTGACGTTTTTAGGGATGCTTTCTCTCCCCTGCCCTTTCTAGGTGGTTGAATTTGCTGTCTTCCTTCTTCCACCGTCCCCGAATCTGTGTCCCTTTGCCCCTGGGTGCATCCCTCGGGCAGCCACCGGCCTGTCGGGGTTGTTGCTCACAGAGAAGTGGGCTGGCGTGTATCGGTCCAGGTGACAGCTGTGGTCCAGGTGACAGCTGTAGGATCATGACTACTGGGGTTAAACTGCAGAGCAGCCCTCCTGTGCTTTGTTTTCTCTCTTCCTTTTCGATTTCTTCCCCCAGATCTTTCTCCCGTCGCCCATTCACGCTTCCTCCAAACAGCCCTCGTACGCTGCTGCCACAAAAGCTCAGGGCGTTGTTTCTCCAGCTGCTGTGCTCTTAATTGGATTTTGTTGTAAATGCGATTTGCTTGGTGTATTTGTGGAGGGGGAGAAAAGTGTAATAGTGCGTCTCCTTTACGATAGAATTGTCTTTACAAAGCTTACTGATGTTCTTGGTTAGCAAGTGACTCCCCCTCCCCGTTCCTCTTCTTCAAGGGTGCATGTGCAGCACCCTCAGAAAGGGCACCTTTGGGAAAGACTGTTTTAGGGGTAATTTGTTTCAGACAAAAATAAATGGCCTCCAAATTCTTTTCCCTATGGTTACAGTGATCTGAGCCTGATGGTTAGAGCCTGACTGGGGCTCTCGGGTTGGACCGACCCAACGGGGCACGTTGTACCGCTTAAACAGTGAGGGAGTTCTCCTTCGCTGGGAAGTCTTGAATAACAGAGCGGGTTTTTTAATCGTTGTCTTTTCTTACTCCTTTCAGACGGTGTTTGTCGGAAAGAACAAGCCGCAGAAAGATCCACTGCGCTGCTTCCGCTGGCAGGGCTTCAAGCTGGAAGAATATCTCATCGGCCAACCCATCGGGAAGGGCTGCAGCGCGGCTGTGTACGAAGCAGCTATTCCTCTCCCTCGCGACGGCCAGGGGCGTGCAGAGAGCAGCCGCCTCGCAGGGCAGGGCCCAGCCGTGCCGCCGCGGGACCGTGGCTCGGCTTCACGGGCGGCTGAAGAGGAGCCCACACAGAAACGCCGACCGAAAGAGGCTTTTCCGTTAGCTATCAAAATGATGTGGAACATTTCGGTAAGGAGTCGGTTCTTAATGTCCTCGTCTGTCACTGGGAAAGTCTGGCTGAAATGTGTAATGCTGAAGTACTGAAAGCGCTAATTATGTAGCGCACGATGAGCGTGTCAAAACAAAGCTGTTGATAGGTGACACTGGAGACGTTGCTTGTTAGCGAGCAGTCCTGGAGCAAGGTAATTAGCCTTCATCATTCCCCTGGAATTGGCACTGAGAGCTGCTGCTGCTGCTGGTGGTGGTGGTGGTGGTTATGGAGGTGATGGTTCCGGAAGAAGAGCTTTTCTGAAGCTGGCTGTAATGGCAAGGTGTAGGAACAGGAAAACCCCTGCTGTCAGTGCTTTAGAAATCGGTGTGCTTGTCGATGCCAGGATAGAAACAGATTTTGTTCTGCAAAGTGTGGCTGAGGTGCGAGTCGGTGGTCACAGGGGTGGGGCAGTCACCTGTGTGCTGGGTCCTCTCGCTGTGGAGCGAATGGGTGAGATCTGCGCTGGTGATTCCCATCCCAGGTGACTCTCTGAGGATCCAAGCCCCCGATGTGGCTATTCTGCATCTAAAAAAATCCACGTGGCTTTTCCCCTTGAAGTGGTTTTGTGGCACTTGATGTGATAAGTGGATATTCTAAGAGAGTCTTCTAAATTGCCAACGTCTGAAATCCCTGGGGCTCTAGAAATACTCTGGCATTTAGCTGTGGGCTTTTCCAGTCGGGTTTCAAGGTTGAAAATGAGCGTTGATGTATAGCTTGGAGTGCAAACAGACGAGGATGCGTTTGAAGAGACAGACAGATTTCTTTCTGCAAGTAAAGGCTGTGCCATGTCCCTTGGTAAATTCTGTAAGTAGTTAAACGCCTTTCTGGATTTTCTAAGTCGAGGAGGGAGTCCCTTCGATCTAGTCTCAGTTGCTCTAACTCCAGGTACAGTGCCAGCGTCAGGAGTATCTGCTTTCCGTCTGCATCGAGGCTGGATGCTTCTGGAGCTTGCACCAACGTGGTGTGTATTTGCTGTTGCAGGCTGGTTCGTCAAGCGAAGCCATCCTCGACGCTATGGGCCGAGAGCTTGTTCCAGCCACGGGGGTCGCCTTAGCCGGAGAATACGGAGCCGTCTCTGGCCGCAGGTACAGTCACGATGGAAACGGCAGCGGTTATCGCATGGTCATAGAACTATAGAATGGTTTGGGTTGGCAGGGACCTTAAAGCTCATCTGGTTCCAGCCCCCCTGCCATGAGCAGGGACATGTTCCCCTAGGCCAGGTTGCTCAGAGCTCCATCCAACCTGGCCTTGAGCACTGCCAGGGGGGGGCACGCGCTGATTTTATCCACCGATCCATTTTGCAGCACATGCGTAGCATTAAGCCCATGGCCAGAGGTTTCTGTAATAGTTCCTGAAAGCAGAGAAGGACGAAGCCTTGGGATTACTGGTGGCTCAGGAGGCGTGTGCGTGCGTTTTGTCTGAACAGCGGTGCCTTCAGAAGCGCCGCACACCTCGAACGTCACGCTGGGACGTGGGGGTTTGTCTGCCCCGTGCTTTTCTCCAGCACTGCTAGGAAACCACACAGCAATCTCGCTGTTCAAATGGCAATCTCGCACCGTCTTGTTTGCTCTGAGGAGCAGATTGCGGCGCGGCTTGTTGGCGTGCGGGGAGTACCTGCAGGCAAACCATACCGGTGTGGGTGGCGTAGTCCAGAGGGCCGTCGAAAGGGTACGCCGGTGATTAGGGACCGGTTGGGGTCCTGCCGGCCGTCTGATGGGTGACTGTGGCCGGCATTGCTGTGTCACGTGCCTCAGTTTCCCCCTGTGTAAAATGCGTCGATATCTGCAGAGTTAAAGGCTGGGAGGAGCTACTTCTGATTAAACATCATTTCAAAGAGCATCGGGGTGCTTTTTAATTACAGAAATACACGCCTACAATCGGTAACAATTTGACTGTATTAAACATCACACAATTTGACCGGAATAGAGTTTGACTGGAGTATTTTAGAACTGATCTGGTTCTAAAACGGGTGCCGGGCGGGGAGGCGGAAACTGCGTGCAGGCAAACTGGCGAGAAGGAAAATGGAAAATTACTCTGTTTGCACTCTTTCACGCGAGTGAGAAGTGAGCGAACAGCGTGGAGGTGGAAAATTGCACGGAAACTTTTACGTTGTCTGGAGTTTAGCTGTCTTTTTATTCAGGAATGCGTCTTTTAGTTCGATTTGAAACAATGGAGTCCGCAGTCCGGATGCTCTGATTTAAATTTCAAATACATCTCAGCTGCCATTACAAATGAAGAATGAACGCTGCGTGGTACGTCGCTAGCTGAGTATGCGGCGGAGCAGCCGAAGGGATATTTGACATTCAGAGGGCGAGAGGGAGAGGGGTCTGTTTTGCAGCTACAGATAGGGAGCCTGCCTGTCGTTGTAGGGAGTGCTTCCTGCCCGTGCCGTAAAACAGAGGGTCTAACCTGAGGTGCCTGGGGTGAAGCTGACCTTTATTTTATGTCTGTCAGAGTAATTGTGTTTGGTTTTCTTTTCTCTAAAGCTGCCGTTGTAGTTTTTTTTGAACCGAGAAGCAGCCTGCGAGTGGCTCTGCCTTGGTTAGCAGCGTGTAAGGGCTAGTAGGGTTTGAGTAAAATGAAAGGGTGCCTGTTACATGTATTGATTTCCAGCAAAGCTTCGTTTGCAGTGCAGGTAAAGCACAAGTATGGCCTGGGTAATTCCATTAATATTTCATACTAATGAAAAGTGATTTCAGAAATAACAGAGATGTGTCTGTAATAGATCAGAACTGACCAGCAGATCGATGTAACCTGTGGCATCTCTACTTTTGCGCAGAAAACCTGTGCTTGGCAGGAAGAAGTTGCAGCCTCATCCGAATATAATCCAGGTGATCCGAGCGTTCACATCGTCTGTCCCTTTGCTGCCCGGAGCCTTCACAGACTATCCCGATGTTCTTCCGCTAAGCCTGAATCCCAGCGGGATCGGTCACAGCCGCACGCTCTTCTTGGTGATGAAGAAGTAGGTAGAGAGGAGTTTGGTAACGCGACTCAGGCTTTTCGTGACACCGCCCAGCGGGGCTGCGTATTCCGCTGCTCCGCGGGTCTTCGCAAAGATTTGGCCTGGGCTGCCGCCAAAGAGCAGAGCACGCTCTTGGAAACGCCTCCCGAGAGCCCTTCCAAGTCCTTGAGATGTGAACGCGTGTTCGACAATGGAGACAAGCCGTTCTTTTTAATAATTACCCCAAATTAAAGTAAGAAATGTGGAGCTTGTCCCCATTTGTCTGCCCTTCTAAGTCTGAACTTCACCCCTAGTCTGAACACGTTGCTAGAGACGGAGCAGAATCGGTAATGAGATTTATTAGGGCTCGGCATCTCTGGCTTTCTCGGTCGGTTTTTGGTTTTGATGGGTATTGCAGCGGCCTTGACATAAAAGCACCTTCCGTTTCCCACTCTTTTGTTCCGCCTGCGTCTGGAGAAGTGCTCTGTCCTCTCTGTATTTCAAGAATATGTTCTTTCCTGATGAGCCCATCCCCTTGTTTTGCTGGTACGATCCGCATTATTTATCTGCCTCCTCTTTCATGTGAAATATAACACCGGTACATAAAAACCTGTAAGCGTGACCACTGCGTGTCTGGAGCCCCTCGCCGTGCTGTTGAAGAGGCTAATGTGATTCGCAGTTGTCGAACTCAGGCGAGAGCACTGAAAATTCAGTGGTGGGTGTTGTTGCAACAACAGGGTTTGAGAAGAGCAGAGAGGGGAGCGGAGTCGGGTTGAGGCTGGGAGGTGGGAAGGCACCGCGGAGCTCAGGAAGAATTGGGCGTACGTAAGCGTGCGGTATGCCCCGCCGGCCAGCGCTGAGGTTGAACCGCAAGCGAGGAGCTTCCGGGATGCTAATTCAGAGGTTTTCCTGGTTCTGACTAGTTACCCGTGCACCCTGCGCCAGTATCTGAGGGAGAGCTGTCCGGACGTTCATCTTGCCACGATGATGATTTTGCAGCTCCTGGAAGGCGTGGACCATCTCGTTCGACACGGAGTAGCACACAGAGACCTGAAGTCTGACAACATCCTGGTTGAATTTGATTCCGGTACGTAGATCACGGAGTACAGATGCCAGTCAAGGCACGCACAGAGGCGATGCAGTCATGTAGGTGTTCTGGGAAGTCCTACCCAGGCGTGCGTTTGGGGGAAAAAGGAGCATCAAACCCTTTGAGGAATGTCGGGTTTAGTTTTTAGCTTACCGCTTGCTGTCGCTGCGGCACTGGAGAAGCCATTGACCAGTCTGTGCCTCGGGTTTTGGATCGTGAGAACGGGCTTGGAAGGAGCGTTGCGCTGTGATCAGACGGAGAGGTGCAGAGTATCGCTAAGGTGATGCGTGGCACAAGCACAGCGAACGCTGGCTGGAGCAGACGGGCGTACAGTAACGCCGCATCGATGATGCTGGAGGTGCCTTTGCTTCAGGCTCTCAGCTCCGTCATCTCTCGGGATCAAACAGCACAGGGCGGTTCTTGAAATCCCACCTCGCGGTCAGGTTGATAGTGCTGCACCCTGGGGTGACGAAGCGTTGGTCGGCAGGTGAGGGAACCGGCAGCATTGAAGCCCAAAGCAGCGTTTTTGTCGTCTTGTTCTCCTGTCAGCCTCTGTAACTGAGACTTGAATTACCTGAGCTCTTTTTCAGCGTGACTGAGATTCGAATGGGCAGGAAACATTAGCAGGCAGCCAGATCTGTGTGATTAAAGGTCTTGGTGCAGCAGCCGTGGAAGGTTTTCAGCGATGCTAATGCCATCCTTCTCTTCTTGAAGGAAAAGCTCCTCTGGAGCTGTGCTGAATGCGGTTAGGAATGGTCTGAAGCATCAGTTTTTCTCTGGAAAAGTCTGGAGAAGTAATGATTCTACTTTGTGGTGTTTGACTTGTCATCAGGACAAGAACTCTTCACGAACGCAAAGTTTCTCCAGCCTTTTGCTATAGCTAAATATACATCTCTGTGTCGAGACCTTTTGCTATCGATAAAAACAAAGGGGGAAAAAAGAATAAATCCCTCCATCGAGGATGAGTCTCTAACCTCACGCGTCTTCAACTGAATGGTTTCTGGGACATTCTGCGAGACACACGCTCCATGGGGAACAGTGAGATGCTCTAAAGAGGAAGTGGAGTAACGAGTTTTGTTGTCCTAAAACTGCTGTTTCACCGAATAACACAGAGGAGCAGCAGGAAAACAGCGCGTGGTCGTGCTCATTCCTGGGGGGTTGGAGGTTGTTCCTGAAGGCTGTCTCTGGTGTCCACGTGACGCGGCGTCTAAGACAGCCGGGTACTCCCGAGCCAGACGCTAACGCTGCTGGCCCCATGTCGTTCGCAGCTGGCTGCCCCTGGCTGGTGATCACGGACTTTGGCTGCTGTTTGGCGGATGAAAACATCGGCCTGAGACTGCCTTTCACCAGCTCGTACGTGGATCGGGGCGGCAACGGCTGTCTCATGGCACCCGAGGTAAAGTCCCCCTGTAGTTGGTGTTGCCGGTTGTCTGCCTGTCGTGCTGTGAGGTCTAAAAGTTTCAGCCCCAGCTGTGGTTTAGGCTGTGACAGGAACTGGAGAAAGGGCGGGCTGAGGTCTAGAAGCAGTGGAGGGTGTGCCTGCCCATCAATTGGCTGCGATTGCTCCCTGAGCCTTCCCCCGCGTGCACGCACCAGTGCTCGCTTACATGGTCTCTGCTGGCCTGTGTCCACAGTAGGACCTGCTGAAAGCCTCTGCTTCGATCAGATTGATCGTTTCCTACCCGTTCCTGCTGATTGACGTAGCGCAGTCCTGCGAGACGGTACCCGTAGCTGGCTACTGCGTAGCTACTCTCAGCCTACGCTCCGCCATGGAGAGCCGTGTCCCGTAAAGCGGCGTAGGAGGTCTGTGTCCTAACTTGGGTTGCGCTCGCTAAACATCTCAGCATTAATGCAGGAGGTCCTCTCCGGACCTGTGCTGAGCAGTTGTCGAACGGACACCTTGAGCGCTAGAAGGTGACGCGGCCGCAGTCGGTGTGGTGAGGCAGACTTCACCTTTCCCACAAACAGCTAGCTCTGCGGTCTGTTCTTGGGCCCCTTTCTTCGTAGCGATTAAAGGAGTTAACGCGGCAGTGGTGTTGTGACAGTAGCTTGTGAATGAAGTTCAGGGTGGTTGTGAGATTAGTAACAGTTCCTTTTTATTTCTCTGAGGATAGCCGTAATAAAAGCGAAGACACCCTTAACTGCCCGCTTGACCTGCAGCACCGTGCCTTGCATCGCCGGAGGGCCGGTGCGGTATCGGTCGGTCATCCGCGCGCCTGCTGTCTGTCTGAAATCCCAGAGGGAAACAGCCCTCGGGTCTCTCTGGATGCTGGTCAGGGGCAACGACTAAAGCCAAGGTGCGGTGACCAAGCTCCCGGCGTCCCGGTGAGCCGAGCCCTGCCAAAGGCTGAGAGCGTGCCGACAGGGAATATTGACACCGGAGAGCTTTGGTTTTGGTCTCTCGTGGTTTATTACAGGGGAAATGTTGACTCAACCTTTGAAAATAAGTTTTAGCACGGAGCCTGCACTAGAGCTGTTTATTGACCGTCCCCGTCTCTGTGCTAGGTCATCACAGCGTCCCCTGGTCCGGGCGCGGTGATCAACTACAGTAAAGCCGACGCTTGGGCTGTCGGAGCGATCGCTTACGAAATCCTCGGCCTGGCCAATCCTTTCTACGGCCCCGGGGACTCGGCTCTGCAAAGCAGAAGCTACCGTGAAGACCAGCTGCCGAGCCTGCCCGAGCACGTGCCCCTTGCGGTGAAGGAAGTGATAAAGCTGCTGCTTCAGAGGGATCCCAACAAGGTGAGAAACTGCCGGCTCGAGGAAGTCTTCTGGACGCTCTTTGGGAGTGCTGCAGTACCGTTCGTGGACGATTTCCCCCCGAAGGGCTGTGGGACCGACGCGAAGTCTGTGCTGAAGTACAGCGCGGCCTCTCGCATGCGGCTCCGAGCAGTTTCGGAGATTTCAGCGGACGTTTGCGTCAGGGACGGGACCTTGAATTGGGAGGTTACGTGCAGTTGCCTGATATTAATAGTCACAAAGAGCTTTTCAGTTCCCAGCGGCTGCGCGGTGCCTTAGGGAGGCCTGGCGGACTCCAGGCAGTGCAGATGCTAGACGCTAGCGATGGGACAGGGTTGCGGCAGGTTCAGCTAATCTTCCTTCTCCTTCCTTTTGCAGAGATTGTCGGCGAGAGTTGCTGCTAACGTGCTTCACCTCAGCCTCTGGGGTGAGAGCGTTCTAGCGTCCGAGACCCTGAAACCCGACCAGATGATCGCCTGGCTCCTCTGCCAGTCTGCGGCCGCGTTGCTCACGGACGGACTGGTGGATAAAAGCCGGGTGGAAACCAAACTGAAGATGTGCTTTTTGGCAAACCTGGAGTACGAAGACCTCTGGGCAGCGGTATTCCTGTTGCTGGCCTGGAGAAGCCGGTCTGGGTGAAGAGTACCCTCTGGGGCACGACCGTGCGCGAGAAAGGGCACTTTGTGAAGGCACATAGGAATCTGTTTTTTCTGCCTGCCCGGCATCCTGTAGCGCTTTAGGGAACAGAACCGTAGGCCTGCGTGTAAGAGGCTGAGTTTCTCTCTCGCCAGCGTTAGTGCACCCTGCTTTTCTCGCCCCACTCGAGGAAATGCCCTCGCTTCGTTCCTGTCGCGGTGTGAGGCTGTGCGGACCTGGCAGGTGTCCTGAGGTACGCGGTTGCTTTTGCTCACGTTTGAGAATTCTTCACTGGCTTCCAAGTCGCGCGTTGAATGAAGCCAGTTCCCTTTCAGCAGAGGGGGTGTGTGGGAGGAGGCAGCATCTAGCTGCTGTTCACACGGAGGCGTCACGGGTTTAAACGATATGCCGAGAAAGCCGAGCCGACGGAGGGACAGGCGGTCTTTCTTTTCTTAGGGAAACGGGCGGTGGTCTTGAGATGATATTTCTCTGCAGCCACAGACAGATCTTGCTGTAACATGACAGCCTAAAAGCCTCCTAGCGAGGTGCTGCCTGGCACCGCTCACCGCTTACGAGAACGCGCCTTTAAATACCTCGCTAGCTGTCCGCACCGCAGCGGGGGTACACTGAGCTCAAACCCACTGCTGTCTGTCTCCTGACTGCTGTAGTTGTGCAGTGGCCGGGCTGCAAGGCGAAGCACACTGTGTCCGGTTAGGGATAATTCTGTAAACGAAATGGAGCTGAGCAGCGGCGCCTGCTGAAGGAGTTCGGCGCGACGCTCTGCTGTTCCATTTACCTGTTTTCTCTGTGTAACGGCGAAGTGGTTTCCTTTGGTCCGCGACAGCAGGAGATGTGCGTGTTTGAACAACAGCAGTCGTGTGTATGAAAACACTCGGTCTCGTGTCTGTAATTGTGTTTAGAGGAGCTTGGGCAGAAAGTTACTGATGCTTGTTGCACAATAAATTGAAGATGAAGCTCTGCTGCGGAGTGGGTTCTCTAAATCCGGTTCATCGCCGTTCATCGGATCCGGGCTTCAGGCTGCAGAGGCCTGTGGGGCAGCGAGGCCCTGGTTCAGCGGTGTCCTAAAAGATCATTTGGCTCTTTTAGTCCCGTCTCCGAAACACGTTATTTTATTCCAAGTGAAGTTTCCCGAAGAGGAACGGATCTTGCCTTGTGAATGTGCCTGCTTTGTCCTCTCCTCACCGGTAAATCGCTGGCTGCTCCTGCGGTTCCCGGGTCGGTGACGCTGTGTGTCAGAGGGCTGGTACCTCTGAGCAAATCGTCACGCAGTAACGTGCCCTCGAGCTCTCGCGCGCTGAAGCGGCGTCTGGTTCGGTACCGGTGCCAAACTGCCCGCCGGGGAGCGGCCCTGCTCCTTCTGCCTGAGAGCACAGCGCACGGCCGCGGCTGCCGGGAGGGCTCGGCAGAGAGCACAGAGCCTGGGAAATCAGCCAAAATGAGCTCTTTGGGCAAAAAGTGGCAGAAAAAGACCTTTTTCATCTTGATCTGACCCTAACCGAAGCTGCTGCTGCTGCTTTTTCTCAGATGCTGAGTTCTTGCAGAGCGTTTTCAGCTGGGACGGCTGCCTTGAATTTGCGTGTGCGCTCGGTGCCCCTGTATCCAGCAGCGAGGCCGGTTCCCCGGGCACTGTATCTCTGCTCTGACCTCGCTTTCTGTTGTTCTGCTCTTGGAGCCAGTGAGAGCTGGCTAGCTCAGCAAGGCGCAGCTCTGCTAGCCGACATGCCGAGCCTTTCCTTGGCCCTGCCGTACCGGGCGTGCGACACGCACACGCTCCGTGTCCGATCCAACTGTGTGGAGTGGGCTCTCTGCTGTGAGCGCGCTCTGGGATTTTTTCCCCTGCTTTTCCTCCCAGGTCCAATCGCTACCCAAGTAAGGAGCGGAATTCGGAGCCGGAGCCATCTGTTTTCCAGCGTGTCGTTATTAGGTCAGCCGGGGTTTGATCAGTGCTGGTTAACTCCAGACATCGGAAACTCGCTTCCCCGGGAAATCATCTCGTTTCATCTCTGTTCTCAACAGCGGCGTAAAACGTGTGTTCTGCAGCACCGCCTCGGGTTCTGAAATCCCGGTTACTGCTTCTCGTTTGCTTGCGTTTTGTCTGTCTACTGTTCTGCTGAGGTTGGGTGGTTTTTGTGTTTGATTTCACCGCCTGCCTTTCGCTAACGAGGCATTTTTTTATGATTCTTCAGCATTCTGGGTGCTTTTGTAAAGTGCAGTGTAAAAGTCCGTGCTGTTAATGCCACAAACGCTGCGTGACTGCCCGCGACTGCCCAAGAGGAGAAAAACTGGAACGTTTCCCGGCGCGTCCCTCTCGCCGCGGTGTGCTAAACCCCTCGGCAGGCTCTTGTCAGAGGTGCTCGAGCCGAAGCCGCTTGCTGCCACGTTTGTTCCCCGTGTCTGCCGTGAAGCAGACCGTGTCGTGGGGAAGGGGTTGGCTGGGGTGTCCGGCCGCCCTTTGAACCCCGGGGAGCGCAGGAGGAGGCATGGCGGAGGCGGCTGGCTCCGTGCCCAGCTGCGGCACTCCGGCCGGGACGGGACAGCCTCCGCAGCGCCCTTTGCTCCTCTCCGCGCGGGGCAGAGGGTCTGAGCCCGCGGGGCAGGATGAGGAGCCTGCTGCGGGCCGCCTGCAGCCAGCTGCTGCCCCGGGAAGCCGGGTTCTGTGCTCGCAAGCTGTCTGCGCTCCCTGCGGCAGCCGCCCTGCCCCATGGCCCGGGGTCCTTGGCTGCCTCCGGCTCCTTGCCCGGCACAGCCGCGGGGCTGCTCCGGCACCCGGCCCCGGGGCACGGGGCCCCTTGCCGCCGGGGCTCGCGGTTCAACGTGCCCCCCAGCGCCGAGTTCGTGGCCCGGCCCGTGGGGCTCTGCTCCATGATGAGACTGCCCGTTCAGGCGTCGGCGGAGGGACTGGACGCAGCTTTTGTCGGCGTCCCTCTGGACACGGGCACGTCCAACCGGCCGGGAGCCAGGTAAGGGCTAGCGGGGCGTCGCGCCGGCCGGCCGGCACGGCTGCCCTCCCTCAAAAGGGGTGCTGGGTGCGTGGCGCTGGCATCGGGAAGCCCCCGGCAGCTTTCCCTGGCAGTGCTCTCTCCCCAGGTTCGGCCCGCGCCAGATCCGGGCCGAGTCGGCGATGGTGAGGACGTACAATGCCAGCACCGGGGCAGCGCCTTTCGACTCCCTGCAGGTAGCCGACATCGGCGACGTGAACGTGAACCTCTACAACCTGCCCGACAGCTGCCGCCTCATCCGAGAGTCCTACCAGAAGATCGTGGCCTCCGGCTGCGTGCCCCTCACCTTGGGTAAGGCCCCGCAGCTCCCTCCCCTGCCGCTGCGTCCCTGCTCATCCCGACTCCCTCTCCTCCTCCCCTCCTTCGGTCCGCGCACAATCGAAGGCGAGCGATGAATCTGTCCCCGCACGGGGTGCTGTGTGGGTAAACTTACAGGCGCTCTGCTGAAATTACTGCCATCAGCGATGCCTCTTGCGTTGCGTCAAAGATGAGGAGGATGGGTCAGCCCCGAGACTGTTTCAGAGCTCCCGAGCAAGCGCCGCCTGAAGCTCCACTGCAAACAGAGTCAGGGATGTGCTTTTGGAGTCCTGTCGAGCAGGACCCAAAGGAAGAGCAGTCCGTGTCCCTCTGGAGAGCTTCCAACTCGAGCGAGCGCCCGGCAGCGTGCTGCTTTGCACGAGGCGTGATTTGGGCACGTGTTCAAGTTTCCAGTTGCCGCAGCTTGGCATCGCTAAATAAAGCGAGCGTATAGAGTAACGAGGGGCAAAGTGTCACTGACAGCGTCCTCAGGGGTGAATCAAGTGCCTATTTATATCCCGGGTCAAGGGTCCTGCTCCACGGGCTGTCCCGGCCAGCAGTCGTGCGTCTGGCGTCCTCCTGTTTTCCTGAGGAGGGAAGGGGAAAGAGCAAGCACCCTGCACCCAGGAGCCTCTGGTTTTCCTTTGGGAATGAAGCCCTGGGGTGTATAAACCGGTGCAGGATAAATGTGTGTGTATGTGCGGGGCGGAAATCACCCGGGGAACAAATGTAACGAGCGCTGAGCATCTCTTGCAGCGTGTCACACCCTCTGCCCGGTCCTGTTGCAGGTGGAGATCACACCATAACGTACCCCATCCTGCAGGCCGTGGCGGAAAAGTAAGTTTCTGACCTGGAGATGTGGAACAAAGACCTGGGCAGGGGCCTTGGGAAGGTTTCCGGTTTGCCGTCCGCAGCGTAGGCAGGGCCACCGCGCACGGGATGGGCACTCACCGGGCCGCCCTGTCTCGACTAGGCACGGTCCCGTGGGACTGGTGCACGTGGACGCTCACACCGACACCGGAGACAGAGCCCTGGGGGAGAAGATCTACCACGGGACCCCGTTCCGGCGCTGCGTGGAGGAAGGGCTGCTGGACTGCAGCAGCGTCGTCCAGATCGGCATCCGAGGCTCCTCCTACGGCCCCGATCCTCACAAGTACTGCCGGGAGCAGGTACGCTCAGCCGCAGGCGTGTGCCGCGCGCTGCTTGCTTTCCCTGCCGTTAATACTCCCGCGTCGTTAATAATCCCTTAGCTTCAGCAGGAATAGAAATGTCTCTGCCGCACCTCGTGCCGTGCCAGCCGCTCGGCCCGCAGGCCAGGCGCTCCCGGCGCACCGAGCCGTTAGCTGAGCGGAGGATGAGAAAGCAGGGGCGAGCGGCGGGTGCCTCAGGGTGCAGCTGGGCCCCGGGGTGAGGATTGATCCCCGACAGGGCTTAACCCCCCTGTCCCTGAGCGGGTCTGTCTGTGTGCCCGCAGGGCTTCCGGGTGGTCCCGGCTGAGGAGTGCTGGATGAAGTCCCTGGCGCCGCTGATGGCGGAGGTGCGGAGGCGGATGGGCGACAAGCCGGTCTACATCAGTTTTGATATCGATGGAGTCGACCCTGCGTACGCCCCGGGCACCGGGACGCCGGAGATAGCCGGGCTCACACCTGCGCAGGTAAGGGGGAGCACGGCTTCGTTTCCCAGCGGGAAGGGGACAGTTTTGCTCCCGGGAAAGGAGGTCGTGGTGCCAGCGCAGCGAAGGGAAGGGTTGCGGAGGCCCGGGAGCTTTTCGTAGCTGTGAGGAGGAGAGGAAACGCTGAAGCGATGTGATTCGGTCCGTATAGGCTGGGTTTGCTCAGCTGTGCACGGGGGAAGCAGAGCCGTGACCGGTCCGCTGGGTCAGGTGTGTTTCTGGATCCCAAATCTGTTTTCTTCCTAGGCTTTGGAGATCATTCGTGGCTGCAAAGGGCTGAGCGTGGTGGGCTGCGACCTGGTGGAAGTGGCCCCGATGTACGACGTCTCCGGTGAGCCTGAAGACGGTTGCGAGTGAGGCGTGTGCCTGGTGGAGGCGGCCGCCCGCCGCGGGTGAAAGTGGTCGGGCACTCACGGCTCGTTTTTTTTCCCCCTTTTCATCTTTTCTCAGGCAACACAGCCCTCCTGGGGGCAAACCTGCTCTTCGAGATGCTGTGCGTCCTCCCCGGAGTGAAGACGGTGTGAGGGCAGGTCCCGCCTGCCCCGGGGGCAACGCGGCTCCACCTCAGCCGAGCCTTTCCGCGCCCCGTTCCCCTCGACCGGTGTTGCTGACCGCGGGCTTGGAGTCAGGAATAAATGCCATTTATCGCTAGAAAAGGTAATGTTAAGCTGATAAAGCATAGGTAGCAGATGGGTTCGAGCAGCCCGTTTAACTGGTGTCTGTAGGTTGTGAGTTTGCCTGGGAAAGGACAGAAGGAGGCTAACGGCGGCGTTGTGCCTCTGCTTTCCCAGCTGGAATGACTCCCCCAGCTCGTAGGTGCTCATGGCAAAACGGTCGCTGGGGAAAGGTTCCTCCCGTTAGGACGCAGCAGCGGGACAGGGAGCGTAGAGGAGCCGAAGGTGGCCTGGGGCTCGTCTGGAGCGCGGGGGGTTGTTTGGCTGAATGTCCCGCTGGGGATAACCAGGCATCTCCTAGGGCAGGAGCGGTTTAATTCCTCCTGGGATTTCTGAGCTGAGGCGGGGGCGAGGTTAGTTTGCACATGGAGACACAGAGCCACCTCATCACACATTAAAATAGTTTATTTTGGTTGCGAATCCGTCATTGTCTTAAAACAAAATGACATTGGTGCCTGTACACAAATACCAAAAAAAACCAAAACAACCCAACACGCCAAAAATAAAAAAGACAAGTTTGCCAAATAAGTTAATTTCCCCCTCCCAGGATCAAAAGTGCAAAGTATGTCCCTAGCTCTCTGTCCCGCCTCGCAGGCCGGGGGAGCCGCCGGCTCCCGGCAGGCTCTCGGTGAAGGGTCCGGGCAGGCGTTGTGCCGCAGGCTGCAGCCCGGGGCCTGCACCCCTCTGCCTCGGGCTCCTGAGCGGCGCGCGCCGGCTCGGATTCCGCTAGAACCGGGCACGAGGACTGAATTTCCTCCGTCTTTGGATTACGAACCGCCACGTGCGTAACAGAATCGCGAGCGCGCTTCGCTGAGGATGCGTCGCGATGCGGGTCGAGCGCTGCCGGAGGCGGCAGGTTGGAGCGAGATCGGGGGGGACACGGCTGGCGGCGGCTGGGGAGGGCGGGCGGATCTCAGGGGTAAGCACGCTCTTGGGGAAGAAAAGCAAGCACCCAAGCGCTCCGCGACGGGCACTGAAGCAAATGAAAGGAGGGGACTGGAGCAGCTTGGCGTCTGCTTCAGCCCGTGAGAGATGTTTTTCCGTCAAACAGCGACACGAGCTGAGCTGGTCTGACCTGGTTAAGGGCAGCGAAGGGCAGCTGTACAGCTACACCGGAGCTGCGCTCCCATCCAGCCGCAGCCGGCGAGCGCTCCTGCTACAGAACTTAGCCTAGAAGGGGAGGTCACCTGTGCTAAAAAGAAAAGAAAAAAAACAGATTCCAGCAGGTGTGCAGCACGTGAACTGTATTTTGACGGCCACGCGGCCTTATCTTTGACTCGGGGCAGGGCCACAGTCCCTGGCTGCCACACAACTAGGCACTTGTTTTAATGCGTCGAGGGTTTGCTCCTGGTTTCGGACTAGCTGCAGAGACGGCAGAGACCTGGAGAGCATTCATTTTTGCCTTTGCAAACATTTAAGAAGTTATGTGGAGCCCTCCACCGGGCTGCGACCTTCTTCTAGCCCCGTCCTGCACGGCCAGCTGCGGGGAAGAGCACGAGAGCGCTATGGCCATTGCTCCGGCCACACGGAAATGAAGCCGAGCAGCGTCCGGCCAGCGTTTCGGTCCCCCTCCCGCTCTATTTCAGCGGTACGTGCGCGCCTCAGAGCTCTCTGGCGGGGAGAAGACCTCGCCTCCCTTCCTTCCCTCTACTCTGGGGCCTCGTTCGTGCAGCAGCACGAGCTCAGAGCGCGCTGAGCTAAAATTAAGTAGCCTCACATAGGGTCAGTTGGTAGCAGCGTAGCCTTTATTGGGAAGTACAGTACACAGGGTGCTGGTGGTACCTGCAGTGGTCGAAGCACGCAGCCTGCTCCCAGGGCAGGGAGGAATGCGGCAAGCCGAGGGTTTGCGAGCAGCGAGGTCACGCAGGCAGGAGAAGGACGCGAGTGTTCCCGGATTTCGTACGAGATCGGCAGGCAGCTCGGAGACCGGCATCGTTTTGCCTACCAACGGGCTGCGCCGCTACGACGGTAACTGAGGCGGCAAGGGCCGAGCGAGCTCGGCATTAACACCCCGTGCTGCAGCAAGCGCTCTGCCGTCAGGCTGAGCGCCCTACGGCAAAGGCCGCCCGCTCAGCCCCCGTGCTCGGGCAGTGCTGTCGCCCGACAGCGACGTGGTGCTGCGCGGGCTCGGGTCCCCCGCGGGGTGGCTGGAGCGGTCGCAGCACCGCCCGGGCAACGGCCTCTGCCCCGGCCCCGCAGGATCGCAGTCCCAGCTGCCAAGCGAAACCTGGCTGCTGTGCTTTGTCGCTTGAGGAGCGGAACGCGGCCGCTCGCCTGCCCTGGGCCGCCTGTCCCCCCACGGTGGGGAAGGGGGCTGTGGGAGCGCGGCTCGAGCGAAGCATCAGCCCGACCCTGCGCCTGATGACTGTTCTAGCTTCCCGCAGACCTCCGAGTGCAAACGGACAAAAAAAAACCAAACCCCGACGCGAACCAACAGAAAACCAAGGCGGCAGCCTGCACGCTGAGAAACCAAGGTGTGCGGCGAGAAGGAAACGGGCGAGAGGCTGAAACCAGGCCTCTGAAACCCACGCCTGAAGCCAAAGGAGGAGTTTGACACGTAAGCGACGGTCTGGGGCTACAGCACTTTGGGGGCGACATGTCAAGAATACAATCGTCGAAGAATTGGGTTCCTCGACACAAAGACAGGTTGGTTTGTACTACAGGTGTACGGGTGTTTGGAAGGAGCCCGGAGCGACTCCCTAGCAGCTAGGTAGAGTTTCCTGTACACATCTACTGGCTCATAGCAGCTCACGCCTACAATCCAAGGACACGGTTAAAGTTATGGCTCTAGGATACATCGTCTAAAATCGACAGAAGCAGGAAGGCATCTGAACAATCCACGCGACATTTAAGTGGCTCAACACCCTTACAGTATTGATGGCCGGGCAGAACCCCTTCCCTCCCCGGTGACGGTTTAGCCGGTGAAGCTGCAACGTGGAGCTATGACACGAGGAGCGTGAAACACGCAGACCGCCTGCGAGCCCGCCCCACGGGCGAGTCCCAGCCACAGGTTTGCTACGAGGGGGACGCTCCCGACCGTACTCCACATCACTTACCCCTGGGCAAGCCGAGCAAGTACGACTGCCTGGTGGGAGGAGGCCTTCGGAAGGGCAGGGCCGGGAGGGTCTGCAGGGTCTCTCCAGTGTTACACCATGCACCGTGGGCTAAGCACACGGGGAAGGGGGGAGAGAGGCACGACCTGACCCGCGTCACCGGCCGCGTTCGGTCCGGACCGAGTCGCCGCAGCAGAGAAGTCATGGGTTTTCCTTCAACCGAGGTAAAACGAGAGATGGAACGGAGGTGACTTGGGAAGCAGATGGGGCAGGACAAGAAGGGAAAAATGGACTTCTTGGCTCTTCGGTAGTACGGCACCCAGACGCACGACGGAGTCGGTGGAGGGAATTTCGGTGCGCTCGGCTGCGCTCCCGGGCTCCATTCGCCGGCCCGAGGAGAGTTCATCTAAAACCTACGGTCCGATCGTCACGCTTGTTTGCTTATTCCTGGAAAGAGCTGTCCCTTGTCATCTTCGTAAAAAGTTTGTCCGCTAGAATCTCTTTAAAAGCCCTCAGTCTAGCGCGGGCCACGAGGGGATATAAAACCTCTGTAAGGAACCCTCGAGGAGGCGTTCCATCCAAAAGGACAATTTGTGTAATTTGTTTCTAACGGATCTCGATCCTGGGCTGCAGGAGGATTTCCCTCTGGCCTCCGCGTGTAGCGAGGCGTCGTAATCCTCACACGATCCCACGGTTCCCCCCTCATCCCCCGATCTGTGAGGCTTAAAGAGGCAGAAGTATTTCTTGTGGCCGTTCAGAGCCAGGACGTAGCCCGTGTAGTCGCGCTCGAGGAAATGCTTGTCGTACTGGTTTGGGATGGGGGCCGCATCCTGCGCGAACTCTAACAGGTACTCCAGCCACTCTCGGTGCTTGTCCAGGCTGAGGAAGGAGAAATGAAGAGAGCTGCTCCTGGGGGAAGAGCAGAGGAGAAACAGGATTAGCACGTCTCCCGAGTCGGGCTGGATTCCTACCGGACAGGTAAGCGCTTGTAAACAAGGGCAGGCGCGGAGCTGGGTCACCGCAGCTCCTTTTGTCACCCCGTCCGGCCCAGGCGATGATGACCTCGCGTGCAGCACCGTCGCGCTCTCCATTTGGCGAGCTGTGGGTACAGCCAAAGAGGCGGCAGCGCCAGACCCGTCTGGCCACCTTTACCGAGTACGGCCGGGAAAGGCCGCTCGCTTTTCGCCGTCTCGTTTCCGCTAACGAGCGCGGAGGCCGCTTTGCTCGCCAGAAGCGTTCCCTCCTGGCCAGCGAGCCAAGACCGCCCCTCCTAACTCATCATCTGAGCAGCACGACGCAAGCGGTTAGAAAGAGGAACCCGGGAGAGGGCCGCGGCCTACCCCGTGAACGTGTAGACTTCCAGCGCGAACTTCTGGAGGAGGGTGGTTTTGGTGGCGTTGGACAGGATCAGGACCACGTTCATGTGACCTGGCCTTAGGCGTACCAAGTTGCTGTTATAGTTGATGTCTGTCAGCTCAGTCACCTCGACGAAGCCCTTTTTGGGCATCCTGCTGCAACGAAATGGGGACCGAGTGAAAGGGGAACGAAGGACGGCGAGCGACCGAGGACGGAGAAGCCGCGAACTTGTTCCCTGCCCCCTTACACTGAGCACCGGAGCTCGAGCCAGTCTAACGGGTGCGATGGCCAGGCTCGGATCGTCCTCAGTGAGTCAGTCAGACCTTGACCTTCCCCCCTGAGGACGTTGTCTGGGCAAAACTCAGCGGGAAGCATTTAATAATCAAGTTTGCGCACCCCTGTCCTTGCTGGCCCGGGTCCTGGCCGAGCACCGTGCCCACCCGCCTCGCCGTGCCCCGCGCAATGACCATGCTACGTCCGGAAAACATTGCTGCAGAAACGAGACTGGGAACCTGTTGCTCTCTTTGCTGAAGCTCGCGTCGTGCTTCTCGGTCTTTGCGGCGGTTTCTTCTTTCTCGGAGGGAGGAGAGTCCCTGGCGTCACTCGAGTCGCTGCAAAGGAAGATTATCTGTCTGGCGTGTGTGTTTAAGGCACCAGAGGGGACGGAGGTGGTGTTGGCCCAGCTGTAAGATCCCCGAGGACACGCTGGCGTGCGCTCACCTGAAAGCCTGAACAATAACGGTGCCAAAGAGAATGAAGAGCGCCGAGAAGAGCAGGGACAGCAGGGGCATCATTTCTCGCCTGAGGGGAAGATGTGCAAACAGCGATGGGGTCTGCGAGGTCTGCTCGAATGTCAGCGCCCGCCTCCCTCAAGTAATACCGTGCAGTTTCCCCGGAAACCCGGCTCGTTTCCTGGGGTCCTAAAGACAGTTAAGATTGTAAGCGCTGTCGTCCTGCTCCCCCCCAAAAGGAGGAGGACAAAAATGGATCCGTTTTAGAAGTCGGCTACGGGGAAGCCGTGAAAAACAATGATCGATCCGTGTTTTCAGGAGCGTCACGTCCACGCTCAGCCTCGAGCCCAGAGTAGCCAGGGCTGGAGGCGGAAGCTGATGTCACCGTGGCGTCACCGCTCCTCGCCTACCTCTCGAGAGAATGCAGGCACCTGCCTGTTTTGATATGTTCTCAATTCCCGGTAATAAGAACCTGGTTCTCCCCTATGCATCTGAACACGAGAACGGCAATCCCGCTCCCTGACGAGACTCGCGAACGCCCCACCCGTACCAGTTGCTGTGAAACAAACTGTCCCAGCAGTCCGAGACGTAATCCAGCACGGAGTGGAGCCATCGGATCAGGAACATCTGTTTAAAATGGAAAAAGAAATTAGCAAATGGCCAAAGCGCTATCCAGCGCCCTGACCGAAGTCCCACCCCTGGGACGGAACCCTGGGCCGAATCGGCTTCAGAGCACGCCACGAGCGCTTCCTTCTACGAGCGAGAGTCTTGCCTTGGTATTCTATAATGTCATGGAGGCCCGCGAAGGACTGTAACAAGGGGACTGTCCAAAAAGGTAAGGCGGTCGGAAAGGCCGTGCACTTACAGGAGCGAGCTCGTCGTTCAAGTCTGCCAGGACGGTCTCTGAGGAGAGAAAGCCGGGGTCCGTCCTCAGCTGGTCCAGAAGATCCAGGAGGACGAAGCTGTCCTCTTTGCTGCCTCGCCAGGCCTCCTCCAGGGTTTTATAGGCGATCTTCCCCGCGTTATTGCGTCTCTCCAAAAGGACCACCTGGGCGAGCCAACCACATCGCAGATGTCAGAGCGCAAGGTACGCTGCGCCAGACAGCCAGCGCGCTTCCAATCGCTGCCCAGAAGCAGCGGTCAGATCAAGGCATAGCATCCTACATGCAGCGATGCGAATTAGAATGACAGACGACAAGGAGAGGGGAGTGGATAAAACAGGAGACCCTCACAGCGGATTTTCCCCGATACTTCTCCTCATCCATCAGCAAGGCGTCCGCGAACTCCGGCTGCCGATCGTTATAGATGTGCACAAACTTCAGCGTGTCTTTTGTGTTGGCCACGGCAACAGTCAGAAACGCTTCGTAAGCCTCAGCGAACTTATCGCCTTCTCCAGTGAGTAAGACCACGCAGTGCCTAGGCAACACAACGAGACGGAGGTTCAGGAGCCGTTCCGACGCGAGAGCAAACGACTCTCCCCTTTCCACCAGCCAGAAGGATCCTGAGGAGCCAGAAACCTGGCAAACGACGCGGCTACCCCGCACCATCCGATGCAGTCATTTGCTTTTTCCCACATAATCAAACCCAAGGTGGCTTGAGGAGCAGCCCTGGAGCCTCGGGGAACCAAACGGGGGGACGCGTCACGCGCGGAGCCTTACTTTCGCTGACGATGAGACTTCTTCACTGGACACAGCTCCTGGAACAGCCTCTGGCTGGTGAGTCTGGCTGCCATGAGGAACTTGTTCTGGGAAAGGAAGTCATCGATGAGCTGCTTCTTCATGTCTCGTGCCTGGTGAGGACAAAGAAAGCAGAGGTCAGTACCGAGCAGGACGAGGAGAGTAAAGCTGTCGCGACGTCCTGGTCTGAAGTGTGGGAAAGGCCGCCGGCCGTCACGGCCCTCGCCAAAATCACCGGAGACGTTTTGAGGCCCCGAGGCCGAGAAGCTCCCTGCAGCCGCCCTCCTCAAAAGGTCAGATCTGAGCATCCGACTGCAGCCTGCCGAGCTTCGTCCCTCCTCATGGCCGCTCTCTGCCTCGGCAGAAGCCCGAGTTTCTGCTGCGAACGGATGCTCTGTACTCTGAAATGCGCCACCGACCGACCTCTCCTCGCCCGCTCGGTCAGAAAACCTCGGCGTCCGTGTCCCCTAAGCGCTCGGCGATCGCTCGGAGCCGTACCTGCACGACGTCAGCGGGCCTGTCGACGTGCTCCTTGAAGATCATCATGGTGGGAGTGTAGACGTTGATGTTGTACTGCCGGGACAACTCCTCGGTGCCTCGGAGCCCGACGTACACATAACCGAAGGACAAGTAATCCCGATACGCAAAGGCAGTCAGCTGGACGGGAAGAAAGCACCGGCACGTGTTTAGGTTAGAGAGCAAACAACGTTTCTGTCTCCCGAGTGCCTGTGGTGACTTTGCCTCGAGAACACCTCCCGCTGTTTAAATGTCTCGGGGCACGCGCCACAAGAGGCAAGAGCCCTTCCTGCCCCGTGCTGAACTGGGGTTGGCATTCTCTTAGTCCCCGTGCGGGGAGCCTCGGCGGATCCACAGCTTTTTTTTACAAACCGACAGTTCGCACGGCAGCAGGGCTTTCTTGTCAAGAAATGGGCTTTCTGGCAACCCCAAGTAGATGTGCCACCAGAATCTCTCGTTACTGATAAAGGTTAGGTCACGCCTCTTGTCGCCGCTGCCTCGGAAACCCCCCCGCGCCCTCGCACTCGCTAAGGGTACATCCGTGGTGGGACCCGGGAACCATCTCCTGACGAGGTCGGTCATCTGGCCGTGCCGTTTTCAAGGCAGCGATCTGCCTCCGCGCGCAGCAGTACCGCGTTTCCTTTTGGAACCGCTGGATTTCTCAGCAAGTCAACGGCGCCGTGACAGAAACCACATTACCTTGTATAGCAGCGGCACAGCCGGCATGTGATCGAAGAGAAGGACGTGGGGCTTGTTTTCTTTCTTCCAGTTGGAGAGAAAGCGGATGTAGTTTTTATCTGTAATCTTTAAACAGAATCAGCGCGTTAGTTTGTCCTCCGAGCCGTTCGACGCGTGCAGTGCTGTACGGCGAGGTGCCTGAGCGAGAACCGGCCCTGGAGCAGCCGTGCAGGCGTTACAGACAGCCGGCCGCGGGTTTGTCTTTCCAGCGGGCGTACCCGATCTGTGCTGTTTTGATGCAGGAAATGAGCGGAAGCCATCGGTCTCGTCCCCCACCAACCCTCTGAGCTAAACCCTCTGTTCATGCTGTTCCAAGTCAAAGCCTATGCTGCTTTCGTTCTCATAAGGGTTCACTGGGACCGTAAACTTTAGGTATAGTGGGAAGCCAAGGCTTAACGGGCACCTGCGAGCTCCATCAGACCTGCTCAGTTTCAGCTGCGGTACCTCTTTGAGCTAGAGGAAGGGGATAAAAGGGAGATCCCGGCTCGTTTAGGGGCCCTCAGGGAGAGGAGCAGACCGGCAGCTCTGTTTTCGAGGAGCGCCGGCTGCGGGAGGCGAAGCGGCTGCTGTAGCCGCAGAAGGGGACAGCAGACCCCACGTTCGGGGCGAGTGCTCCCAACACCCAGAGGACAGCGTGTCCAGAGTGCATTGGAAAGGGTGGCTCCCCCAGGGAGAACGAGGCGAGGTGAACGAGGCTCCGAGCAGGGGACAGGCAGGTGAGAGCGCGAGGGGGGCTGACCCGGCCGCATGGTGTGGGAAGAGGGGGGTGAGTACTGTAGGACTGCCAAAAAAAACCGAGGGAGGCCAAAATGCAGAGATGTTTTCTCTAGGAGGAGGTTTTACTTTGAAAGGGCTCGCCCTGCTGGCTCCAGTTTCAGAGGTCCGAATCAAAACTGGATGGAACAAACAACGCGTCCCTGTGCGGGCGAGTTTTAGCAGACCACACCCACGAGTTAGCGAGCGGTCTTTAATTTGCTGGAAGAAACCCTGAGAGAGGAGAAGGGAAGTGAAATCCAGCAGGCAGGTAGGGCACGGTCACGGATTCCTAACCCAGGGGCAGCTGTTGTAGGGCTCTGGCAGCCCTGTGCTGTTAGCACTGGGAGAGCAGCAGGGCCGCAGAGCGGCTGGCGTCACCGCGTAGTAGCGTGCGATGAGCCCTTTAGCAAGGAGAAGCACGACGGAGCCGCACCGCGCGATTGCTTCTGACAGCTCTGGGGTTCGCAGCTGTCATGACAGCTCTCCTGACGCCTGGCTTGCCCAGCCTCGGGCGGATCGTCTCGCGCGTGCGACGCCGATCCGCTCGGGGGCCAAATTAAACAGATTAGCCACCGAGCCAGCTAAGGAGAGATGACTGTCCAGACAGCCGCGAGAAGCAGCGCGTAACGCTCCTGCTGGAGCCTACCTTTTCTACGAGATTCCCTGGCAGAAGGTTCTCCACGAATTGCCGCAGGTTTTCTCGAACGACGGCGTTGTGGAAGAAGGTGATTTTCCCGTTGATGAGCCCTAGCAGGGACGGTGTGCTGTGGGCACCCAGGTGATGGGCGAGGCGTCTCTCGTACCCAGCGTGAACGACGCCGATTCCCACTCCTGAAAAAGGAGAGCGGGTTCACGTGAGAGGTCACCGGCAACCCAGAACGCCCAGGAGAAAACCGCAGTCGAGGAGCCGTTCCCTTGCCCGGCACCCCGCTCAGGAGCTACTTGTGGGACCGTCCCTCCTAACTCTATACTCTCTCCTCCTCTTGCAGTCCTTAAAGATTGTATTTCAAACTTACAGATTGTATTTTCACACTTTATCTAGGAGGGGGGAGAGAGAACACGCTGTCCTGTTTTACCCTGTCTGCTGGCATTTCGTGTGCTACATTAAAGCCTCAAGGAGACAAAGCTTGGTAAGCAGGGACTGTGGTGCCCTTGTCTGCTGCCGTCTGCCGCGTTTGTGTTTTTCTGGAGCGTGCGCAGACAACATCTGCGGGGCCCACGAGGAAGCCGTGGCTGGGGGGGGCGAGTACGAAAATGCGTTCGGTGAGCCTCCAAACTTCCCTGCTCGGTAGCGGCCCTGAAGGCGAGGCCATGTTCTGCGGGGATCTTTGCTTATCCGAGCCATCCCAGCGCAGGACGTTGTGCTAAGCCACTAGCCGTATGGCAGGAGAGAAGGCATCTCGCCCCTTTTGATCTACGGGCCTGGTTTCTTCCTCATTTCTGACACGTAGCCTCATCGACGGCGATGCGAGTAACGCCCGAGCAAGCGTTGGGGTAAATCCCCGAGGAAATTTAGGGATTTAACTCCCGCCTCCAAAGCCGAAGGCAATCGCCGCAGCCTCGCCAGGCGAGGGACGCGCGCCCGGCCGAACCGGCCTCGTCCTTACCCAGCGCCTCCAATTCCTGAGCGACTTCCTTCCACACGGGCTCGATGTGGATGCAGCTGAAACACCAGTCCGAGGTGATTTTAATGAGGTAAGGTTTCTTGAAGCTGTCTGGCACGATTTCGTTGACGTAGTGGGAAAAGTGGAGCAAATACTTCTCGTCGGAGGCGTCGCGCCTCTCCGAATGGAAGGGGAAGTGGAAGAAGGACTCGTCAAAATAGAAGCCTTCATGGAAGTGGTGGAACTGGCGATGCTGGTGCTGAGAGTAGCCCTGGCTTTCCCCGGCATCTCCGTAGCGATCAAAATTTGCCCTCTTTTCCTCGTTGGAGAGAATCTGGGAAGCAGATGACACAAGAGCAGTCACCTGAAGCCGGGAGGGCGAACCGCCCTGACCGCAATCCCCTAGCAAACAAGTGCAGCTGCCTAAGGACGGGCTGCGAGGGAGTGTGCAGCCTTTGCCACACGTCAGAGGGACAAATCCTCCGGGAAGGGGAACTATTGCGTCACTTCCAGGCTCGCTGTGGGAGATAAGGGTGTAAAAAGCCAAAGCCCCAACAACAGGAGCCTGGAGAACAGGCGTGCTGTACCCGTTTGTGGCACCAGTGGCTCCTCGAGGTCACGCCACGCTGCCTGAGCACCAATGCTCTTTTCTGGAGCGGCTTTTGCCGGCGTCTGCTTGAACACTGAGCATTGTCTCAGCGCATCGGTGAGCACCGAAAGCTTTACCGAGCAGCCAGAGGCACCCCCCGGGAAACTGCGGTTTTTGTCTGGGAGATGAGGGTTTGCTTTTACTTCCGCAGGCTCGGCTCGCTCGCCGTGGAGGCGTCGGGTCAGCTGCCGCAAACAGGGGCGGCCAATTTCCAGAGCCATGCAGAAGCGATGTGCAAGTAACTACTTAGGCAAAGCATAATTTGAAGCGACTGAAGCCCTGTGGTGATTAGCATTGGCGATGTCACCCCCAAAATGCTTATATGTACGTGTGACACCAACAAGACAGCTGCCTGGGGCTCAGCAAATGCCCGCTCCTCCCTCGTTGGAGGCTTTTTGCCACGAACAGGGCAGACCCGTAGCAAAATACTGGCAACAGAGGCCGTGCTGGTGTCGTCCAGCGGCTCTCTGCCGAGACGGCAGAGGCAACTTCTCTGGTCAGCGGTGTCTGCCTCGCAGGGTCGAGCCCCTTTCCCGCGCAGACATATGTGGAAAAAGCATGAAGCCCCCTGTGGAAAAAATAAGGTCGCTGAGCTCGTAACGACAGTGGGAGCTTAGCGAGAAGAGCGTGTTACCTCGTAGGCCTTGCTGATCTGGATGAATTTGTCTTCGGCTCCTGGGTCCTTGTTTTTGTCGGGGTGCCTACGAGGCAGAAGCAGAGGAAAAGGGGGTCAGCGGTTCCCGGGGTGCATGGGGAGCTGTCAGCCAGAGGCGAGAGGGTCGGGGACAGTCAGGGTGTGCCAGGCCGCGATCAGATGTTACACCGGGCACGTGCTCTCCCCACCCCCAGTCGCAGCGCTGGGACGCAGACCCGTCCCTCTCTCTGATCTGTCGCCAGCAGCCCAAGCCTGGGAGGAGGGAGCGTGTACCCTGCCTGCCCGCTACAGCCCTGCGTCCCTCGGCTCGTGCCCTACGTCTGTACCGCGTTCTCTGTGTCGAGTACCGCCTGTCACCGCCCTTGGTGATGGCTGGGGCAAAACCCCGCTGTCTCTAAAAGCTCCGGGTGAGGCTGTTTTTCGAGCCGATGCCTCAGCACTTGCCCCCAAAGCGAGGGGCGTGACGTTTGTGGGTCTGGCACGTTCCCCTTCCGTGGCATGGGGGGTTGAGTCACCCCTGGACAGCGATGTAGCCAGCTGTGCCCCAGGACGCTGCTGTGGTGAAGGCTCCCGGTTGGGTCTGGGAGGGCTTTGCCCCTGCCACAAGCCAGCGGGAGGGAGTCACGGTGCAGGAAGGCTACCGGTGGGGTTGTGGAGGGCTTTCACCCCCCGCCGCCAGCCTGCAGGAGGGAGTTATGGTGCGGGAAGGCTCCCGGTGGGGTCAGGGAGGGCTTTCCCCATGCCATGAGCCTGTGGGGGGGAGTTGTGGTGCAGAAAGTCTCCCAGTTGGAGGGAGTTACGGTGCGGGAAGGCTCCGGGCTGGGTCCGGGAGGGCTTTCCCCATGCCGCCAGCCTGCCGGATGGAGTTACGGTGCAGAAAGTCTCCCGGTTGGGGGGAGTTACGGTGCGGGAAGGCTCCCGGTTGGGTCCGGGAGGGCTTTTACCCCAACCGCCAGCCCGCGGGAGGGAGTTTCGGCGCGGGTCGCCGGCGTGAAGCCGTCGGCCGGGCGTCGGGCCGTGCGGCAGCCCCGGCGCTCGTCTCTGACCCCCGCCTGGCGCCGCCCGCCCGGTACGCGGGCTCCCCTCCGCCGCCCGGCAGCGTTACAGGGCCCTCGGGGCGCGGCGGCCCGGCTCCCGGCCCCGAGGGACGCGACTCGGCGCCGGCCGGGCCTGTCCCGGGGGAGGCACGTACCATTCCCGGGCGAGCCGCTTGTAGGCCTTCTTGATGTCGGCCTGGTTGGAGCTCCGGCCCACCCCCAGGACGCGGTACGGGTCGAAGTCCGCCGCGGCCTGCGCTCCCAGCGCCGCCAGCAGCAGCGCGGCGGCCCAGGCCAGGCCCGTCCGCCCCAGCTCCATGGCTCCGGACGGGCACCGGGCACCGGCGGCGGACGGGCCGCCCTCCC
>Ga0065711_1031973_pt1 | contig 28289 bp, 19 predicted proteins | sample Hoacrofraction12_FD_59098 | JGI IMG/M metagenome (GOLD analysis project Ga0065711, IMG submission 59098) | Hoatzin crop microbial communities from Cojedes, Venezuela - Epithelial fraction 12 v2 (version 2) | ecosystem: Host-associated > Birds > Digestive system > Esophagus > Crop | place... | reverse complement strand
AGAAAAGAAAAGAAAAGAAAAGAAAAGAAAAGAAAAGAAAAGAAAAGAAAAGAAAAGAAAAGAAAAGAAAAGAAAAGAAAAGAAAAGAAAAGAAAAGAAAAGAAAAGAAAAAAGAAAAGAAAACAGAAAAAGTCAATATTTTATGGAGAAAGCACATTTTAGTGTCAGCCTCATTTTAGCTAGGATAACATATTTCTTCAATGACAAAAGGAAAAACTGAATCTTTTTTGGAAGAAAAAAAATCCTGGTTTAAATTACAGGGGAAAGGTCTATGAACTCAATCTCATTTTTTGTACCCAAAATAAATAATTTGAGTGGTTATCAAATATATCCAAATTCCCCTGGGTTTGCCCAATCCTAGTCCTCCTTTGGCTGCTTCTGTACTTCTGTTTCCTTCTAAAATACATCAAAGATATGTCTGAGATAAAACACATCAAACAGCAGCAACCTCTGGAACCAGAGAAAATGTAAGTGAGGAATGCAGAGAACAGCATGATGATCATGTCGAGTACAGAGGGATGAGACTTCTAAGGAATGATGCCCAGTGGACTGCTTGGTTTACCATGTTGATGATACTATCTATGCATTTGCCTTGCATTTTCTCCCTAGAAATGACTGTAATTTCTTTCTATGAATCTCATCTGAAGCTGGTGGAAGTCACTGATGCCCCATCTCTCTAGCTCTCAGGAAATCTACTTTTCTCAGACAGAACACATTAGGTGGGTAGTCAGGAGCATAATGAAGCAGTTACATTACTCTGCTGGTTTTTGTTGCGAGAGGCTGTTTGGAAGCAGTAAATGGCTTGCTGATTTCTCCTGCTGCATCTAGTTAGCCCGTGGCTTCTGTTTGTAGTGGCAGAGGGGAGCGCTGGAATGGACAACCCTTCAGGCTGCAGATACAAATTGCACTAATTTTTGCATCCCATTTCATTCAGGTTTCCTACTTGGGAGGAGGGAAAGTAGCAACTTGGTACCCAGGTAGCAGATAGATGGAAGACAAGGATAACAGCCACACTGCTCCAGCTCAAATGAAGGCAGAATGTGGGCTGGAATTCAGTATGGAATATCAAGCCTGGAAGTCGTTCAAGGCACTGTGTGGTTTTCATTGTGTTCCTTTTCTGTTCACACCTTGCTTTGGTATCTGGCCACAGGCAGACTAGGGCAAATCCGGTAAGATAATGCAAAGCACTTCATTTTTCAGCTATCTTGTTTAACCTGTCTCCTTGGGATGCTGGTGAGATGTCTTGTGTTTATATGGCTTTTATACAGTGAGAAATTGTACCACCAAGAAAAAGTTGTGACTGTTACGTGACCTATAAGATAGACATATAACGGGAACTCTTCCAGCTCCTGCCAACCTGCAGGCTGGTATGTGAACACCAGTTTCACAGTGAAACCCCAGTGTTTACCAGCACATCTGCTTCCACACTGATAGACCATACTGGCCATCTTTGACAGTTTAAGCTTGCTGAAATGAGGAGAAGTAAGGCTAAATCAGAACAGCAGTCACCACAGTACAGATTAAAAGACACAGAGTATGTATCTGCCTATGGAGGTGTAACCACGGAACAAATTGCACTGCAGTGCTGAGATTGGTATCAGGGGAGGGAAAGTGTAAAGAGCTGTTACCTTCTGTCCCCCTTTCCCTGTAAATCCAAGTACTGTAGAACAGCAAGATTTTCATTGGTGTTGTAGTCACAGAATGAACATTACCAATATTTAAATTGCATTTAATTTGCTGGGTCTGGAAGAAGATACAATGTTCTTGGCACCATCTCATCCATTTCCTAACCCCAAATCCTGAGTTAAGGGTCATAATTGACAGAGCGGACACCCAAGTTCTGTCAAAAACAATTAAACATTTTGATTTTATGAGGACAGAATACATTTGCAAAAAAATATCAACCTACCTGGTTTCATTATCAATTTTAACTTGATATGTGCTGAAATAATTAAAAGAAAAGGTTTTTGATGTTTCCACACCTAATTCCTTTCCCAGTTTCCCTGCCTCTAGCTCTTTTCACAGAACTCTTTTGTCCCAAAGTGGAACAAAACAAAATGCCAACTGCAAGATTTCTTTCTCTTGCTGAGGCAGAAATGCCTTTTTGCAGTCACCTTCAGCAGTATGCGGTATCAGGATAGTGCAGCTGTTTTGCAGCTGCCAGCTCATGCAAAGGAGCCATCCTTTACCCGAGAACAGAAGAAGCTGGGGGGGATAGTGACTGCTCTTTGCTGTTCCTTTACCAGTTAACCCGTCCTCATATTAGCAATAATATTTCTTGGCAGCACAGTAAGATACATGTGCAGCCAAGTAGGGAAAAAAGAAGTGTATTCCAAGCTGGGTCAGTCAAACAGCAGTATTTCAGACGTGACAGGTGGGCTAAAATCAGGCATTTAGCAAAAAGAAAAGGGTAGTTGTAAGTAAAAAACTGTTGAGATGTCTTGAAAATGTGTAGTACTGTCAGGTCAGTAGATCTTGCATCTCTCCCTTAGGCTGCAGCAAGAGGCAGAGAAGGGTATTTGGGTGAAAAGTATAAGAACAAGATTTCAGCAATACTGACTGTCTAAATAAGCAATGTGCAATTCTGCTTTTGTAGCTTCAGAATTCTGTAGAATCCTGGCTCTGACTTTTTATTTCTTAATATATATTTCTTAATAATTTCTTTTAATAAGCTTGTAATTAATCCTACAAAATGTGGGAGATGCTGTGATGGCCCTTCTATAACATGTTGTTCATTTTCTCTTTTGCCAAACACTTATTTTCCCTGAATTTCAGTGAATTTACTCTGAATGGAGTGCAGAAAAAGGTCTCTGTACTCCAGAATTCAGTGCTCTAGGAGACAGCTTGCTGTCATGAAAGGACATACTTTCCTGGAGATATTTCAGATTTCTGCTCAGACCTAGACCTTGCTAGGTAAGGATGATCCTCTGGTAGAGTGGGTTGTCTTCAGCCACTTTGATGACAATACTCTGGGTGGCAATAAAGTGAAAAAGGACCAATGTTTTCCACAGCTACCAAAGATCCGTTTCTTTTCTTTCTTTTCATGCTTGGAGCTGTGAAGGACTGTTCATAAAGTGCTGTAGGAACTATGCAGAGATTTTATCCCTTTGCAGAAGCAATTTGACAGGCTATTTGTCAGCAGAGATGTGGATGCACTGAGCTTTTCCCTTTTGCCATGTGTTCTCCTTTTCCTGTAAAATGGACACCAAAGTTGTTCTGAGTGGTTAAGCGGAAAAGCCAGGAAGAGTGGGATGTGAAGGGCATAGCAGGATGAAGCAGTCAGACCAGCTGAAAGCTGTGGAACTAAGAACATCTCTGACTCCTTAGCAGATCCCCGTACAAAGATCATCAACTGGACTTTGCAGCCCAGAGACATCTCCAGGTTCCAGCTCAATGGGGCACACTAGATTCTCGGGTTAATCAGCCCATCCGGTTCTGGAGCAAGCTCTTCCCCCAACCCATTGCAAGTGGAATCTTTCTTGCAGCTGAAGAAAGTTCCTTTCTGCTGTTCACTGAAGAAATTGTGCACTGTGAAGCTCATTATAGAAAAGGTCTTCTGCTGACCAAAGACAACAATAGAGATAAACCATACTGCTAATTAATTTTCCATGGCCAGATAAGCTCCCAACCCCTGTCTGAATCTATTTGTCCCTTAGGCTGTAATGGCTCTGCACACTCAGGAATTTTCAGCCTGTAAAGCTGTGATAAATAGGGGCAGGTAATGGCAGTGTGGATAGGCTGTATTACTGGAAGTCTGCTCTCTATTAGCTGCAGGATGACTCCTGGTGAACCCTAGGTTTAATGGCAAATATGTTTTTTCAGCAGCTGTTTCCCCAGACAACTCAAGTACATGCACCCTGAACTGAATTGCTGGTTTTGTCCTGCCTGTGAATAAGCCTCTGAATTACATTTGAAAATGAATTAACTATCATGGGGTTTGACTGCTGCTGTTGAGGACCAAGTTCTGAAAAAGTTAAACATTGGCCTCATTTCTGTTACTAGCAAAAAATGGGAGCCAGAGGCAAAGGCTTCAGACAATTTTCAATATTTGTAAACATCTCCAGAGCTGAACTACTCAAGCTTTAGGATTCAGGGAAGCTTTAATGTCTACAGAGGAATTTGAATTTTAATTTAATAATTATAGCTGGAGCCACTGTCCCTGCTTAGAGCAGCTCAGAACTTCCTATTATAAGATCTGCTTTCAGCTATTTACAACTTGTGGAAGTTTTGAGATTTCGAATTGCAGGCTTTTTGAAAGAATTTGGTGTTTCTAGAAAAGCATCTGTTAAATTGCTGTAAAACTCAGTCTGAGGATGAGATAAAAGTACATTGTTAAAAAAATGTTAATTTGCTTCCAAATTCAAAAGCAAGGACTTGACACGTACCAAGGAGAAGGTAAGAGGGAGGAGTCATCTCCCTGCCATTATTCCTAAAAAAAACCCCAACAAGACAAAACAGGAACATAAGAAAATGTTCTTAAGTTTGGGGGTAAAAAAATCTATCAACAGAACTGCTGGACTCTGGCAACTAAATTTGCTGAAGGGTCTGTTCCAGCATGCCAGCCATATTCTTTGAAGTTGATGAAGACTCAAGAAATCATTCCCTTTGCCCAGAGTGTCATGGGCAAAACAGCCTTGATCTGGGGAATTTTTACTTAAACATTTTTATTGCAAATCAACACAGATTTCTAATCAGTGATTTGTGTATTGAGAAAAAGTAAGCACAAACAATTGAAAAAGCACTTAACTAGAAACCTTTCCTCCCCCAGCCTCAGATTAAGTCAAATGCCTATTGTCGCTGCTTCCCAATCTGAATTTTTTAGTTTTCACTCCCAGTTACACTCAGTCTCTCCCAAACCTTTGGTGAGGCAATAGGTGGTGAGTTGAGGTTGTGTGTAAGGGTGCTTCTTACTGTCACTGCTCTGTCATGGTTCATCCATGGCTGCAGTGTTGGCATGGGTTGTCCATAGCCATGGTCTCTTGGGTGTCCCTGCCTCAGCAGAGGTCACCCATGGCTGCGGTCCCTTCAGGGCTGTACCCTCGGGCTTGGACCACCATCACAGGCTTTTCCATGAACTGGTGTCTGTGCAGATGGAGCTGTCAACAATGTGAAACACCGCTGCCCAAAGCAGCCAACCAAAGGAATGGGGATACACTCTGCATCATTCATCACCATCACTGGTGCTGAATGCCTGATCCAACATGGGTCAAGACCTGGGAAAGTGCTTGATTTAATACATGAAGTGCCGTTACTAGGAGAGTAAAGAGGGTCCCCAGTCTCCAGATGCAGAGGGGTTGAACAGTGTTTTCCACGTTTCAGTTGCATTGTGTCCTGGACATACAGAGCAGAATAAAATCACTCTGACCTCCAGCACCCGCAGCGCAAAGGCTGCAGTTTCTGCTGTGAGTAAAATCTAAGATATCTAGAAAGTTGTGTCATCACCCTACAGTGCTGGCATACACAGAGGATGGCAGCCTATTGCCATTGCTTATTCTGTGATCTGCTTTGTTAACAGAGCAGAGAAAAAAATCCATGAGATGCTTGTGGGAATCACCTAGATGCTGCATGCCAGATTTTCAGCAGGTGGAGGGGAAGACATAGGGGTTTTTTTCCTCCTTTTTTTCATAACTCATACACAAGAAAAATGTATTGGATCTTTATGTGACTTCAGAGGTGAGAACCACTTCAGCCTTGGCTTTGAACAGGCTGCTGTCGGCTTTGATTCTTGTTTCTAAACAGTCATAATTCCTGAAGTGGAGCAGACTCAGAGGCAGTCATGTACACTTTCTTTGCCACCTGCTCAGTCTCCAAGCAGAAGCGGGGCTAGAGAAACAAAGCAGAAAGAAACGGAGACTTTCCTTCCTGGAATCGGGAAGGGGGGGAGACATCAGGACTCCACACTGCAGTAACCTGCAATTTTTGAAACAAGCTATCACCATGCACCCCATTTTAAGAGTGACAGTTCTTACTGAAAGGTCCTAGCAGCAGTGATTTGTATCTCGGCTCAAACTCTGACAGCACCTCCTACTTGGCAGAACCCTACCAAATACAATGCATATGCAATAGGACGTGACAGGCTGTACGTCTGTGGGTGAGTCCCTCAGGGGTTGTTACAAGACTCAGCACCATGTTCTTTTAACTGCCTGAGAGAGGTGATAATGATTTTGCAGTGCCCGGTGCAGTGCCTTCCCGCCACTATAAAATGCAAGATACAAACAAAAATACAAGAAAAGGGATTTTGAATGCTCTGGGCACTGTCCAGGGCCAATTAGGGAGCACCATTTTTACTGGTCTACAACTGTGAGTACAGTTTGTAACAATTCAGCGTATATTGCTAAAACGAAGTAATTCTTTACACATCTGGCACTTTCATAGGCATTTACTGGCCTGTAGAAAATGTAATTGAGCAGGATTCCTGCCTGTTGTTTTCTTGCACAAGACCTTTCTGTTCCAGTGCTGTTAACTTCATCAAGAGGCAGGCACTAAATATAATCCTCAAAACTGAATTTGTCTTTAAGAAAGGCCATGCAGCCTGCAAAGCTGTCGGCTTCGGTCTTCCTCCATCCCCTAGTTGTACATCCTCCTGTTCACTACAGCCCTCTCCACTCCCACCCCAGTTTCTGGGTGGAGTCGTTGCCATGAATCAGGATTTAACAAAACTCCACTGTTAGGAAAAGAGGGTGAAGGGCGGGGATGGGAAGGCTCCTGGGAGTCAGTAATGGCATGCAAAACCTTTCATCTCTAGGTTTCTAGGCCAAAATAGCTGTAGTGACCCAAAGTCCTTCGAAATAAAGCAAGTCTTTTTTATTTTAATTTGTAATAAATATGAAGAAAATTTGACCTGATTTTTTCAAAGTGTGTGTATTCCCTGATGGGAGTTGCTCTGAAAATCAACAGCTTGTCTATGAGTAAAAGAGAGGCAACTCTCCTCCCTGGCTGCCTTTGATGCCTCCTTGGCAGCTCCATCCACAGCCAGGTCATCCCTCCTCCAAAAACACCACAAGAGGAGATGCCCTGGCCCTGGCCAGCCACCTCCGCCCTCTTCTTATCTCCTCCACTGCCCTGCTGACTCATTCCAGCAAGTTTTCTAAAAAGAAGATATTTCCAAGTAATGATTGACTTCAGCAGTGTGTTTACAGGACAGAGATTTGTAATATCTTGTCATCTAAGCAGGTCTGTCAAGTGTCACAAAGCGAATGTGAACAGACGGCTTTCTCCCTCCTAGAACAAGTCTGGAAGTCACTTCGAAGTATATCATTTAAATAGCTATTCACTGGCAGCAACACCCCAGTTTTATTCAGCTGTAAAAAAACTCATCATTCTGTTACATCTGTTTATAACAGCGTAAGGCAGTCCTGACTGATGAAGTGCCATGTGGTATTTTGCGCTGTTTACCTCTTCACTATTTTTTCCCTTTCAGTGTCAACAACTTTTTTTTTTGCGTCTTGTAGGCTCCTATCTTAGGACACCTTCTCCTTGTGAATTAGGGAAAAACTTGATTTTGTCTCCAGGCTATTTTAAGTATCTAGAATTATGGAATTTATTGACAAGCTGTTTCAAAAGGAAAAAAAGTTCTGTATTTTTTTCCCCAGTGGCATATTGGCAGGATTTCCTTTCCACCTGTCCTACAGCAAGGAAGCCTTCTTATCTCAGCAGTTTTGCTGTTCATAGTCAACAGGAAACATCACCACAGTTTTATTGGAGCCTGACAATAGTAGGACATCTGGTATTAACAGAAGCTGTTAACCATATTCAAAACCTAACTATAGCATGACAGCAAGAAACTTATGTAAGATTGCTTGTCACTTTGAGTTGCCAGTATAGTACACGCTTATACAATCCTGGCACACATGTATGCATGTGTGGTTTCTAAGGTTTACACTTGTTCTACACCCGTCTCTGCAGCGGTTGGCCTCAAACCGTTGCTTTCCTCCAGCCCTCGCCCCAGTGCCTGCACCCCACCCCCCAGCACCGTGGTCCTGCCACTTCTCTGCTTTTCTGAATGCTACAAGTCAGACACACAATCACCCCTAAATCCACAAGAATGACCATGTCTGTTGGCCGTGGAGAGCCGAGGTATCTGCATCCACCAGAAATTTGCAATGCAATGAGATAACCAGCCCAGGAACAGCGCAGTGAAAAATAACAAAGTGTGGAATAAACTGGGTTCAGCTGTGGGAATACGTACTAACAGTACAAGGCAGTACTTTAAAAGTACTTCAAATAACCTGAGTTGTCTGTGTATTTATAAAGCCAGAATAATTCTTTAATATTTCTAGTATCAATGCTTTTGTACCGAAATTGAAATGTGCTGTGAATGCTTTGGGAGTATAGATTAATGGTATTAAAAGGACCAACAGGGCCAAATTCTCTTCTGGGCTACATCTGTGCAGTGTTAATGACTTCCCTAATTAAAGGCATAGTACGAGCCTATGTCTCTCAAATATTTAGGTACAAATCCTCCTCTTCTCACCCATGCAATTAGTTCTACTTAAGGCTGTACGGACAGAGAGGCAAATGGGCAATCTTCGAAATGAAGAGAACTGCACTAGAAATAAAGAGGCATAGAGGAGACCTCAGATCCCATTATCTGAACTCATTTTATTAAGGGCATATCTGTACTGTATTTGTAACTCCTTTAGAATTGCCTACCCATTGCTGAGGAATGTCTGCAGAGCAATTACGTTATCGCAGATGCTAATGCGACCTTGGGGAGGGAGGGAACCAGAAATTGTGCAGTTGTGAAGAGAAAATCTCAGATTTTAATGACGGTTAATGAATGCTGAAGCTTGGCATGACACCTTTGTGTTTCCACCTTTCTTATTGTGGAAGCTTGTTCCACATGGAGCTGGAAAATCAGTGGGGCTACACGTTTGCCTACTGGTGAGCTATAATGTTGCAGCTGTTAACAAATGAGTTGTTCTCTACCTAGTTAAATTAGGCCTAATCCTTCTTTGCTCTGCCTGTGCCAGGTCTTTTTCTGGATCTCAGTTGAGGCTGAGACAAAGGAGACTTGAGGTATTTATGCATTTTTCCCTTCCAAGGCTCTGAAAATTAAAAATGAGGTGTCACTGTCCCAAGCCCCATGAAAGCTGAGAATTTCAATCAGTATTTCTGCCCCATTTCACTGCAGAGAGTGGGATGTAATTATTACAAATGTCATGGTAACAAACTTAGTAGTTTTCACAGTGACAGTTGCCACTGCAGAAATAGCACAACACAGAACAAAAATTACCTGTCAAGCATCTCATTATGTTCAACCAAATCCCTCCTGTTCAATTCACCATTGGGCTGCACCTGACGAAACACTTCCAAATGCTCTTACAGATTACCTATGTCTATCTGTCTCGGGCCATAGACATCCTCCCACAGCCCACCTGAGCAGTTGGCACCGAGGTCCCCAAGGTCTAGAGGGATTTCAGTTGCCTCCATGGAAAATGTCTCACTCCTAGTGCGAGACCATACTCTTGATATAGGGTCTGGAGAGAGTGATGACCTTAAAGAGCTAGTAGAGCTGAGCAGGGCATTGTGTGGAGGTGGCCGAGAGGAGAGACATTGAATCCTGACAGTCTCTGGAGCTGAAGTGTCCTGGGTTGTGACCTGCTTTTCACAGTGTAGGAGATGCGACTGTTCTGCGAAAATTGTAACCTGAGTCAAGTGTATTCATTCAGGAAGCAGGAAATCTGGGTTGAATTGCCTGTTTCCTCATATCTGGTGCTTTCCAATGCCCCGGAAAGTGTCCCAGACTTGTTCCAGGCTGGGGAAATAGGAAAGCAGATGGACGTGCAGGCAGGCAAGCAGGCACTCGGTCTCTTTGCTGGCGAAGTGGAGCTACTGTGTAAAGGAGAATTCAGGATTCATTGGACCAGAGAGACTAAAGACAATTTAACACATCTGAGTATTTTAAGATCACAGTGAAGTGACCTTGGACTACGGTGCCTCATGGGGACAGCTGAGCGTGTACTCTTTTGAACTAAAGTGGAACCTAGGTGCCTTAAACCACTGGAGGGACAGTAGCATTGAACCTGCCAGTGACAAAATGTGACTGGCACATGGTGTTCCCAGAACGACACTGCGCTCGCCATCGCTGCCTGCCTGCAGAGCCAGCCTAGGGGGAGGAATCGTCCCCCAGGGCTAACCTCACTTTCTCATCTTTGTGCTTCTGGTCCTAATTCAGAAAGTGACATTTCTCTGCCTTTTGGACTTTAAGTTGATGAGGTGATTCATTCTGTTCTTTTTATTTCAAAATAAACCAATAAATACATTACTGAATAGGGCTTTTATCTGATAATGGAGAGGATTCTGATAAGATCACAATATGCAAACAAAGCTTTGCTTGCATCCTTTAGTGCTTGTCTTGAAGGGAAGGGTCTGATGTACACAAATACTGGACTACTAAGAAATCTTATTTCCAGACCATAACTCACAAGGGGGAGTCATATGTCTGCTCTTTGGATCTTATACAGTAAGTTGCCTAATACTCTAAGCTTTAGCACCTTAAGCAAAGCACTGCTGAAGAATATTTGCTACCATTAGCAACCCACAAAATCGGGAGGGTGGAGGGAGCAACAAAGTTAGCTAAAGTAACAGCTGAAAATTCACAAGGATGTTCTTTACTAGGAAAAAAAAAAAAGATGCCTTTCACTGGTTCTCTCAGAAAGACATCTCTCTGAGGCAAGGAAATTTAGAATTGTCAAGTGTTTGTGTTTGAGCCAAACCACTATTGATTTCAATCATTTTTTTATCGAGGAAAAGAAAACTGCTCCAAATAAGAAAAGACCTTCCACCATACCAAAAATTTCAACCATTTCCATCTCCCCTTTTCACCTGGAAGACAGATTATGCAAATGCAGCCATGAGGATGCCCTGTTTCATTCACTAGCAAGAAAGTCCCTGCCACTTTCCAGAAGGACACATGGACTTGAAGTTCATAGCTCCTATGTGTGAGACCAATCTGTGTCTAGTATGCTCTGCTATAAATTTATACCATCTGAGAGTTTTGCTCAAGATAGGATTCAAGCAGCTAAGAACGGACAAATCAACCTACAAAACAGCTATTGATTTCCAGAAGGGGTGCTCGCAGTAGGAAATCAGATGGCAGCATGCAGAATTAAGATTTTAATTGCTCCTAAACCAAAACAAGGTGGAACTGTATTTTTAGCCTTTCACAATGCTGTTCAATATTGGAGAAATACTGGGATGGGTACATATAAATTGATGCAGCAGATCCTTTTGGCCTGAGCTACGAAGGGACTGACGATACCTCAAGAAAGAGCATTTAAGAACCAGATGTATTTAACTTCTTTTTTTATTAGCTAATTAATTATTTTGCCAAGGCTGGACCTGAAAAGAGCAAAATTCCACCCTCCCTCCAAAAAAAGCAACTCAGGGTTTGTTTTTTTTTGTTTCACGGTGTTAGAAAGGAATGTGCTTTCATTAGCCTAACGCTTTTATTAGTGTTTTTATGGACATCTGGAGGTGTGAGATTCTCCCTGTTTTCCACCTTCTGTCTCCATCCCTTCTTTTTTTTTCACTTATCTAAAGAAGAGGGGCTGAAAGCAGGAAATACCAAAACCAGGGTTTCTTTTAGTTTGCTATTTTGATACTTCCTTCTATCCAAAATAAAATTTTGCAAATTAAAACCCAAAATTATTATTATAAATCTCTTTTCCCTAAATTACAATGAATCTTTTTGGCTCTGTTTTGTCTGCCAGGCTAATACTACTGCAGCTAAAGAATGCATGTTGTTTCTGGGCAGGCCACTCAGTAGATGAAAAATAATTTTAATAAATAGAAGAAACTATTGACAGAGGAAAACAATCTTGGTGGTTTTAACCTCCCACAAAGCAATTTTCAGCCTTTGACCTTTCAGATCAGGAAACTCTGAGAAGCAGTCAAAACCAGTTTGTTTTCAGCTTTCTCCGTCATTTCTATCCAATCTCTTATCCACCCACAAGCTCACCCACTCCATTGCTAATAAAAACAGAACTCAATATCTTTCTCTCATTGCCGTGTCTCTGTGCAGGCAATAGGCTCTCCATTCTCCTGAACCTGGAACACTTCTTCGTACCCACAGAGATGGGCAAAGTGAATTATTATGCAATGCTGAATTGCTAAAACAGGGAAGGAGAACACATTGCCTGAGGTCAGGCAGGATGAGAAGATGGATATTAGGGAGTCTGAGGGGGCTGTAGTTGTCTCCTTGTGTGCTACCAGCATGGGGCTTGGGCTCTTAAAACGGGGAGGTGATAACAGCCATGGAGCTGTGCATCCTTGTTGCTATTGCCCATAGAAACTCTGATTTTTTCTACAAATACGAATCCAAGTTGGAATAGTTAAAGTGTCTCTGGACAGGGTTAATATGACAAGAAGGTGGGGTAGGTTAGGACATGGGAGCTGGATGAGGTCTTTGAAATTGGAAAAGGAAAATTAACTTTTTTTAACGGCTCGTTTAAGGTCTTATCTGCAAACTGCTCTTGGAGCCCTGTATTGGCTGAAGTCACCCTTTGCTGCATGGTTTTGTCCTCTGAACTTTTCATGGGACTTCAGTGGCATAGCAGGAAAAAAAGGTTAAGAACAAAACAGGAGAACTGTCATTTTTTCAGGTGCTTGTGGATTTGACCTGAAAGAAGAGTATACAAAGTCACAATCCAACTGGCAGATCTGTGCTCGTCCCCCATGTCCTGAAGTCTTTTCTGGGACATTTAGGCCAGGCTCCCACTGTGATGAGATTCAGAAGTAGCTTTACAAAGCTCAAAAGCCTCCCAGGAGGAAGCTCCTTTCTCTTTTGCTCTTACAAAAGCCCTGGGGTGTCCCTCTGATTGCTTTCCAGCAAAGCCAGCTTCCAAAGCCTTTCCTCTGAGCAGAGAGGGGCATTTCTCTCACCTGACTGTCCTCTTGTGTTTGGAGAAAGCTTTGAAAAGAAGCCACTTGTAGATCCTGTTTGGTATTAGGATGTGTCTCTGCTGCTTTGTGGTATGCATTCTATAAATGGCTTTGCTATGGCATTTAATCAATTGTTTCAGCTGTTTATTACCTTGTATATCACAATGCAATGGAGATAGTAGCTTAAGTTACTTTATTAAATCTGAAGTAAATACACAGGATCCACTTAGAGTCCTCTTGGAAGGATATGCTTTGAATGCACCGAACAAAAAGAGAGGCAGTGAAACTCTCTGCCCAATGACAGAACAAATACCTGTACAAAATTAAGCAACTGGCTCTGTGTTTTGAATAATCTGTACTACCACCTTTGAGTGCACAATGACTTGCACAAGCATGGCTCAACAGAGAAAAAGTCTTTGCCTTTGCTACTCATTCTCAGATGACTCCTGTAAAGCAGGGTTACCAAAGACAATGTTGGGGATTCTGGCTTCCTCCTACCACAGTGATTGCAAGGAGTAAACAAAAATGGATGTCCCATAGCTCTTGGGAAATGGTTGGAGAAGTCCCAGCAGCAAGGACCAGTGAGCCCCAGCACCAGCAGCCTCATAGGAGGGAGACAGTGGAGGAATCTGGAAGGCCATATACTTCCTTGGGTCCACTGATTTATCCTCAATTTGTCTTGGTCAAATTTGACAGACATACAGGTGGCCTGTGGCCAATTAACAGCAAAGTGGAGATGTCACTATGCATCTCAGTGTAGGAAGGGATTGGAAAAGGCAAAAGGCACAGGGCATTCCTGGACGTAAAACTTGCTGAGAGCTCAGTTTTCCTCCTGAGTAGCCTTGACTCGTTGCTTACCCTCATGGGATGGAAACAGCCACTTGGAGCGGATTTTTTTTCCCTCAGAGAGAACCATATTAGCTAGAGGCCATAGCTCCTGGCATCCCTGCAAGTCTGGCTCCAGCTTTAACCAAAATTTGATTCCTTGCAGGCAAACACACAAAATCAAGAACTGTCAACCCTTCAGACAGAAATGTGGCACCAGACTGTGGGGACATGGGAGTCAAGCAGTGCATCCAGTCCTTTCTCAAGCTTCTATGGGCCTGCATATTAAGTCTATAGTAGATATCCTGCCTTCATTTGTGTTTTTGAGCTAGGACTAGAATGCTCAGCTGTCCAGATTTATTTGCCCCAGCAAATTTCTGTCCATGTATTTCAGGCAGAATCTCTGCCCCAGCTGTGCCCTGGCATAGTGTTACTGGACACCATGCCCCAATCCCATTGCTACACACATTTCCTCACCCTGAGATAATGGCTGCAAGGTGTGGATGGTTACAGAAAGATAGGATACCCTCATGAAGGGATGTCTTCATGCTCATTAAAGACCTATCAGGGTTACAGAGGTAAAAGGGTCCTCCTGAAGTCTCTAGAGTAGCACATGACCTAGTACACCAACACCTTGGTTCTCTGAGTAAAAGAAGTGTCTAAAATCAGGCAACTGGAATGTACCCGCTCTGACTCAAGGAGCCAAACCCAAGCACCCTCCACAGTGTTCGATCTCTGGGGTTCCCACTACCCGCAAGGAATACTCCTACATTCTGAACATCATCCTGACAATTTTAGGTTCACAGCAGTGACTATGTAGGTGAAGTGCAAGCCTGGAGAAATTTTGTGAATTAATCTGTTTCAGACAGTGAGCAGAAGATATGGGTTGCTCTCCCCTGCTGTTTGCAAAGCCTCTGAAGGCAGCGCAGCGGGCAGAGCAGTTCTGCTGTCGACTGCCCAGCCTCTCCCCAGCAGCTCAGCAGAGAGCTGCTGTCATACTTGGTGGAGCATCTAATGTTTCCCGGCCAGCCGGTAAGGCATTGGAGACAGAAATTCTGAGACGCCTCAAACTCTGGGGAACGCTAGTCAGCAAGTTGCTGTCCAACACGCAGCAGTAATCTGAAATAAATCACACAAGCCTATCTTTTTCCAACAGAGGCTTATTATTCATAAGGAAGGACACATCAGGGCAATGAGGCATGGTGTTGCTAAACAGTTGGCTCAACATGGGTGTGAGTAAATACAGTATAACAAGTTCTGCTTCCCCCCAGAGTGAATACTCAGCCAAGCTCTTAAGAGGTGGGAGCGCAGGCCCTATGGGCAGAGGCAAGGAAATTGATTGCCTTTTCACTGTTTAAGTTAGAGAAGATGGCCTCTGCCTGATCTACTCTCACATCATTTGTGTCTTGGTTTTTAATGTCCGCTAGGAACTTCTCTGACTCAAAGTCCTGCTAGATCTCATTTATTTTCCTGGGACAAAAGCTCCTTCTCCCATGTAGCTTCTGTTTAAAACTCAGGTCATGGAAGTAACAGACCTCCAAGGCTACAGGACAAGGTTATATTCAGAAAGGTATCAGATCTCCTTCGGGTCCCTGCTATGAAGAAGTCTGCTGGAAGCAAGATATTCTGATGGGGTTTTAGCACACGTCATCCCCTGGTCAAATAATGGCATTAAACTATTCTTGCATACCCACGTCCCGTGAGAATGCCATGTTACACACTCCTTCCAGAAAAGCGAGGGTCTGATGAGAAAAGCATATTCCCAATTCTCCGCAGTTTGACCCCTTGAAAGGCATTTGTCAGGTTGATTGTTCTGGTCGTCAGTCTTTGGCATGTCGTTAATCAGTCATTACAGTACACATCTGCAAACAGCAGGGCACAAGGGCATTAAGAAAAGATGGATTTTAATTTTTCATGTTTATCATGTTTGTAGTTCTCCATGGCAGCAGGATGATTTCTTTCTGTTCATAAAGGACAATTGGGAAAATTAGTTGGTTTCAGTTTAACAAGGTAATGATCCAATTTAGTGGAGATCAAAGCAAGCAGTGTGGCAAATGCAGAATGATGAAATTAAGTTACTTTATTAATGCACAATACAGTTTTCCATCTTGCAGCAGAATGATTGACTATCCATTAGGTTTACTGAGCTGCAATTAACAATTATCAACAATAGCCTCCTCTGCATAGGCAAATAAAGGTCTAGATCATGTTCCTACTTCCAGACAGTAGCTGTTTCCACCTTGTAAAATCATATGCAATGTAGGAGTAAAACATAGCGGCCAATTAGAGGAAGGGTGTCTTCTTTTTCTGTGCCTTCTTTTTCTCATTGATGCTTCATAATACAATGGAAAACCACGCGTGTGGCAATGTTCTTCACCTTTATGCTGCTGGATAATCTGATGACTGGTAAGACCCTCAAATTTAGAGGAAATCAGAAAAAAATACATTTCTCTCATCCATTTTGGTGATTTGTCTATCAGCCAATAACCCCTCCTCATAAGATATTACTAGCAAAATTAACTGTAGCCATTCTGTAAACAAAATGATTGACAGAGAAGGTGGAGTCTTTTGCAAGCTTTGACTGATATCTGACAGTGTGAGAAGGATTTAGATTCAGATTAGTGTCTTATCTGCCTATATTTTCTTGTTACCTTCAGAGACAATTCTGTGATCATTAAAATCTGTGATGACAATTATATCACTTTATTCTTTTTTTTCCTTCTTTGATCTTCATAAATGTAGGAGAATGGGATTTTTATTTATGTAGTATTCATCTGTTCCTGTTCCTTATTCCTCTTTCAGACTGATAAGCCTACAGTCATCTGAAACATGCCAAAGTATTTTTCTTTCAACAGAGGCTCCATCAATTTTATCCTGTATAGTGGTTTGTATTTGTATGCATATGCCTGTTCATTTCTTTGCCTGTCCTCTCTTAATGACTTTTCATCTTGCTGTCCAACTTAAAGCAAATTTGACAGCTGGGAAAATTCTTAAATATATCAAGCTTTTACGAGTCTTTTGAAAGCAGGTTGTCAGAGACTGTAAAGAGATGCTATTAGCAGAAAGAAGCTGCTGTTTCAACTCCTACCACAGATCAAGCAATCTACAAAAAAACAATAACATAAAAAAAGTTTAATTTGGCATTTACATCTTGTTAGACATCAGAGAATCTAGAAGACACATATCCATAACAAACCAGGCTTCCTGCATTTCTTCACTTAGGTTATGTAGCTCTTATAATTCACCCTTGAATAAAGAAATATTGCCTTTGCTGACTCAGGATGATCTTATAGAAAACTGTGAACAAAAAAGCGAGCTTAAAATGAAAGGTCACAAAGGGCAGGAAGAAGGAAAATAGATCAATTCTGGGAGCTTCATGCAGCCACTGGTACATGCTACACAGACTGTGAGCAAGGGCTACGGTAGCTGACTCCTGTGCAAGTCCTGCGTGCTTGGGGTTGTGGAAGTGGGTCTCGTCACTGCCACTACCCCAGGCTCATAAGGAGCAGGTCGAACGGCACTATTTCCTACCTCATTTTTCCCGAGTCTTCTGTAACAAAATATAATGGCCCCACTGAATTTCTCATTAGAAAACAGAGTGCATATCCAGATTGCTTATTTCTATCACCCCAAAGACCTTTAGACAGACTATTTTGGGGTATTGCTAAATAATGACTTAAATATTCAATTTCTTTGCTACCCATAATCCTGCAAGTAGCTAGGCCCATCTAAAGCTCATAATTACATATTCTCTATTTTACCCGTGTATAGTATGCACAGACTTACACTAAAAGCAGGTTGACTCATTGGGGAAATGGGATTTTTTTGGTTTGAATTTGCCATTTTGTTTTTTAACATTTGAATTTACACCTTTGCACATGTGTAGACATGCATGTGAATTTACATATGTGTCCTTCTAGAGGCACAGACACACTCCTTATATATGAAATTAGGAGTGAGTACAAGTGTCTGTATAACCTGCCAGTAGATAATTTGTACATTGGTTTTGGAAGAGGCACCAGGTAAAAATTAAGAATGTTAAGTTTTCCACTAAATATTAAGCTACAAGAAAAAGCTTGCCCTGTGGAGGGTCTTACCGCTTATTTAACTTGATTTTTAATGCTTGATTTACATTTATTCAAACAATTTGAAAGTTACTAAATTGGCAGCATGTCTCAAAAATGTGCACGGCTTTACCCCGCACACACTTTTCCATTTTAGTGAATCTGTTATCAGAGCAATTATTGGTTTTATCTGCACTAAGGAGCTGTCAGAAGCAGAGTCCTGGTACACTGTTTATTTACTCTGCCAAGATAACATTACTGATGTCCCTGTGCATGGGGTCTTGGTATTTCCTCTGGGCAGTGCAATTCGGACAATATTTGAGTTCCTGTCTTATGCTAGAGCTTCTCCTCTTGCTGTGCTTCATTGCTTTCTTGCCAGAGTCACTAGGGAAGATCTCTGCACACCTTGCTTTAAGAACTCTGTCCATCCTGATCAAAGTGACAGGAGTCACATGTAGGACACTGATCACAGCAGTCAAACTAAAATAAATACACATTCAGGTATTTCACTCAGACCTTGAAAGTGTGTATCACATATAATGGAAAGTATTCTAGAACTTCCATTCACAAAGACATGTATGCCATATCCTAACAGCATACATCAATAAATACACTTGATGAATAGTAGGGATTTGTAGATTGTTGGGGGAGTGGAAGTACATCTCCTCCAGGAAGATATTTTGACAATTTAAGTGACCACTTTACACTCTCAAAGCAGGCAACATGCAAGATGTGCAGGGATGATGAAAACCTCTGTTTACAAGTAACAGTCCCAGTCCTAGAAGATACTGTATGAAATTAAAATCATAATAGATGATGACAGAAGAAAAAGGCTTAGGAGACCCTTGCTTCCTCTTATGGTTATTATCACACAAGATAAGGAGGACTGGATTCCCCTCTGGGAGATACCATAAGACAGATGACATTCTTGCCACAGAGGCCGTGACTGAATGTCTCACCCGAGGGGCTCCTTCTCTCATAGCAGGTAGAACCACAGATCTTCTATAGCAATACTCAATTTACTCTCTGACGTCAGGGTTAGGGTGACAGGTGCTAGTCTAGTCATGTTCCAGCAGAACAGGACATTGCTCTTGTCGTGATAACAAAGAACATTTGTAGTTGGCTCTCAATTCATGTCTCACTTTTTTTCTGCATTCAAGGACAGTTGTAAGGGATTCACTCATCTCACTAAAATTTCTCTAATATGCCATGCAAGAAAACTCAAAAAGCCACCATGCCTTTCTGAATCATATTCTATCAAATGCCTTATTATCTTTTGAAAAGTCAACAGTCCTCCTCCTCTCTGGAGAGATGACATTTCAGCGCCAGGTGAGGCAATTACAGAGCTGATTGCAGGGGATGGAAACTGCGGTACCAACTCCCTGATTAAGAATTTGATTTGTATTTATTTATATTTGATATGTGTTTTGTTTAGCTTTTCCATAACTAAATGCAATTGACACTCCATGGGGAGGTTTCACATGAACAAACCCTCTTTCATTATTGTCTTGGGTAGATGCCACTACTGGGAAATATTAGAACCTTTCATTTTTTGATTGGGAATTGGAGTGTGATTTTTAGTGCTGCCTCATACAAAAATCACTGCATCTCAGGCACAAAAAGATCTTGGATCCAGGCAGTACATGTGTTTAAAGAACACACAGGAAGATTTCCAGCACTTCTGAAATATTTGGTATTTTTCCATTCACAATGTTGTACCACTTACATCCATCTATTACTCGTTCCTTGTATAGTCCTTGCAATTGCTTTGCTAGCTAAGCTTCTTCCTTATTAACTGCAAAGATCATGAGGCTGAGCTAAAATGTCTCTTCGTCATTGCCAAACTTTTCAATCTGCAAAAGAGTAAGCCTGAGTAAATGGTTAACTGGTCAATGTAGCCTTTGTGTCACAAACCCACAAAAACACCTGAACAGGTATCTGATTTCTGTTTCAGCTTCCCACTCCTTGAGTCTGTGCACTTTAAGATTTCCTCAACCAGGACACCACAAGGATGCTGTGCATTTGCTTGTACATGGTCTGCTGTGGAATGGGCATCCAAGGTGGTCAGTCCCTTTACTCTGCCCTTGTTGCATTTCCATGTTTATCCTAAATGCCTTAGCATTCAGGTCAGCAATGCTAGTAGCTCCATAAATTTCACCATAACAGTTTCAAAATCACAGAATCACAGAATGTTAGGGGTTGGAAGGGACCTCTGTGGGTCACCTAGTCCAACCCCCCTGCCAAAGCAGGTTCCCCTACAGCAGGCTGCACAGGACCTCGTCCACGCAGGTCTTGAATATCTCCAGAGAATAAGACTCCACAGCCTCCCTGGGCAGCCTGTTCCAGTGCTCCGTCACCCTCAGAGGGAAGAAGTTCTTCCTCATGTTCAGCTGGAACTTTTCCCGTGCTTCAGTTTGTGCCCATTGCCCCTTGTCCTGTCGCTGGGCACCACTGAAAAGAGTCTGACCCCGTCCTCCTGACACCCACCCTTGAGATATTTGTAAGCATTTATAAGGTCCCCTCTCAGCCTTCTCTTCTTCAGGCTGAACAAGCCCAGTTCCCTCAGCCTTTCCTCGTAAGAGAGATGCTCTAGTTTTGTCATCATCCTCACCACCTTCCGCTGGACTCTCTCCAGTAGCTCCTCATCTTTCTTGAACTGGGGAGCCCAGAACTGGACACAGTACTGCAGATGGGGTCTCACTAGGGCAGAGTAGAGGAGGAGGAGAACCTCCCTCGACCTGCTGGCCACACTCCTCTTGATGCACCCCACAATGCCATCTTGGTAGCCAGGGCACACTGCTGGCTCATGGTCAACTTGTCATCCACCAGGACACCCAGGTCCCTCTCCACAGAGCTGCTTTCCAGCAGGTCAGCCCCAAGCCTGTACTGATGCATGGGGTTGTTCCTCCCCAGGTGCAGGACCCTGCACTTGCCCTTGTTGAATTTCATCAGCTTCCTCTCTGCCCAGCTCTCCAGCCTGTCCAGGTCACCCTGAATGGCAGCACAGCCTGCCAGTGTACCCACCACTCCTCCCAGTTTTCTGTCATCAGCAAACTTGCTGAGGGTACACTCTAACTCTTCATCCAGGTCATTAACGAATAAGCTGAATGAGACTGGGCCAAGTACTGACCCCTGGGGGACACCACTAGTTACAGGCCTCCAACTAGACTCAGTGCCGCCAATGACAACCCTCTGAGCTCTGCCATTCAGCCAGTTCTCAATCCACCTCACTGCCCACTCATCCAGCCCACACTTCCTGAGCTTCCCTAGGAGGATGTTACAGGAGACAGTGTCAAAAGCCTTGCTGAAGTCGAGGTAGACAACATCCACTGCTCTCCTCTCATCTACCCAGCCAGTCATGCCATCGTAGAAAGCTAATGTTTAATACTTTTGTTGATTCCCTTTATCTTCACATTTTGTGGGGAAAATGGAGCTGTCGAGGGCACCCTAGCAGTGTGGACCACCGTGGAAGCTGCAGCCTGACCTGGCCCTCAGGAGTGCTGCAGTGCCAAGGGCAGCACAGGCAGGAAACTGCTCTAGATTTGGAGACTGCAGGAGCAAGACTGCATCACAGTGGTGCCTCATAAAGACCCTAATCCAGACTAGCCAAGAAGAAAGCACATATGCTGTCAGAGTATGTGTGGCTCGTATACTTAAATAGACTGATACTATTAGAAGAATGATAGGAGCAGAGATTGTCAGGATGTCCATCAGCTACTTCCATGGCTGTAGCTGCAAGTTGTTGAGTGAATTAATTAGCATTCCTTTTGGCTACTGGGATTTTAGATCTCTGCACTTAAAGAAAGCATAATTGTTGGGTGCTTTGTTTATCCACCATCTCTGGTGAGCTGTGTGGTCACTCCAGCGCAAGGACTGATGCAGCCCACTTGGGCGGGCACAAACATCTGACCCAAAAGTAACTCATTGTTTTCATCAAGCAAGGGTAGAGCTGGAAGTGTGCCAATCTATCCTATAATTAGCAGTGCTAATTAGTGGGGCTTCAGGCTGGCCCTGACTGGGCATTTTGGCAGCAAACACAACAGACAGACTTAGCTCTTCATCTAGCACTGAGAGAAGTACAAAATGCGCTTAGAAGAAGACGATGGCAATGACATTTTGTAGGAAAAATGTACATAACAGAGGATATTACTTACATTTTTCATGATCACAGATACCTCAACATCATTATCTCCAAAGAGCTGTACTGTTTTGAAGCTATCTCTTCTTGCTGTCACTGCTGCTTCTCCATCAGCTTGTCCACTACGTTGTCAGTGCTTTGGGACAATTTCTCCTCGATACTTTAATCTCCACTAATTCAAAATGCTTCTGGTTTTGTCCCTTATCCATTTTTCCGACTTCTACAGATCTTTTGCAACATTTCTGTCATCTCTAAAGTTTGATTGGCTTCCAAGGCAGCACCATCTGCTTATTTAACTAATGTGCTTCTCATGCCTTCTTCCTGATCACTAAAGGTGATGTTAAACAAGCACAATCTTAAGACAGATTCCTCTGCTATCTTTTTTAGCTACATATGACAATTTGATGCTTCAAAAATCTATCGTTACCCGTTGTTTACCATCAGTCAGCCAATTTTCTAGCCAGATATGGTGCTTATATCCAGTTCTGTCGAAATTATTTTTTTCAGGCAATTTATATTCAGTACAGAAGAAAATTAATCCTGTGGTTAAGATACGTGTGATGAATTGTTCTCTGCTCATGCTTATCCTCTTGACCGATAATGGAACAAGCTCTATACCCCACCTTAACTCCATAAAAATTTGTTAGATTAATATAAATGTCTATTTCTCTCCTACTTGTCTGAGATACTCCATGGCTACTTTCTTTCTGATTTACTTGCAGAATTCAGTAGTGAAAAATTATGTTACCAGTATCAGGCACTCTCAATTGAATGAATTCTTACCACATTTTACATTAGCAGTGATTTATCTGAAAATCGTTGACAGAGAGTTGACAAACAGTAATATGTATCAAAAGCATATATGAAGTTTGTTCCAGATTTGTTATATCACCAGCAGACATAACCAAAGTTTGAAAGCAATTTATTGACCTAGATAACAATCTGTGTGTTTAATTGAAACACTTATTATTCACTTAGTAATATTTTATGAACCACTAGGAAAATAGAGTATGAGGTGTGACAGCAAGTTTCTCAATAAGGTTTACACTAAAATGAAAAAAAAAGCCCAACTCTAATCTCTGCCTCAGGTTGTACATAAAGTCCATTGAAACAACACCAATTTATTATTACCCATACTCTCAGCAGAGCATGTGAACCCAGCGAGTGGTGCACATGCCTAGCTAGACAAGAAAATAATGTTATCTTCATCAGCCCTGGGGCTGGAAGGCTCTGATGGAGACCCTATACTCACCAGGCTGTGAAACAGAAACAAAGAGAGAAAAAAACCCAACAGAAATCCCTCTCTAATACTTTCTACTTTACTTTTCAGTCTATCCTATTTGAACCAGAATTGTTGTAAAGGTCACCTCTAAGAAAAGAAGACCCAAACATTTTTTTAGTAGAAGTGTGATTTCAAGTAGCCTTTGTCCTCTTCATGTCAGCAAGTATAAAGCATACTGAACCCTTCACTCCAGAAAAAGATAAAAGAAGAAAAATACACAATGCACTCTGCTTTGAATATATTATGGTCACTGTACTGCCACCACTCTTCTTCCAAGCATGTTTTTCCCCAGAGTGTTTTCTTTTCAGAGCTCTCCATGGCATTTGTCCTTATACTAGTATTCTTTTTCTATTTACTCTGCTTTTGCAAAGTGCCACACGCAAAGGCAAGAAATCTGTCAGTGTAAGTAAAGGAGGTCCATGTTTCAAAAACAAACAAACAAACAAACCAAAACAACAAAAAGCACAACAGAAAAACAACAGTGAGATCAAGCAGCAGTGATTTTTTTCTTCGTATATTAAGTTTCTTTCTCAGAATCAAGACAACAACTTTTGACTGAAGTCTTAGAGGAATATATGCTTTGAAAACAAAATATTTTACTTCTTTGGTTCCTGACATTCATATATCCACAATACAAAGCCCTTAATTCTATGACTGGCATAAATTGATTGCTTTTGTTGGGGGGAATAACCAAAAAATGAGACCTAAAAATGTGTATGGAGCTTGAAATGGTCTCACACTGTAAACCTTTGACGACCTCCTAATAGCCAGTAAGGAAACTACTCATGTTTGTTGCATGGGCTGTCTTATGGGAAGAGGACTCCAGCATTCAATGTTGCTGTTTAAGTACTTTTCATCCATATGTAAAAATGTTAATGAGAAATAGCTTCTTCAAAATCATCTGAGCTTGATTAGTTGCCAGCTCTTGACATCATGGCCAGGAGCTTCACGGCAGCATTATCCAGCACTTTCTTGAGAGTAGGGCATCTCCCCTGCTGCTTGCTAGAGTCAGTGGCGTTTACAGCAGCAAGAAGAATCATCCTCTAGTAGTGATGAGGGGATAAAATACCACTGATGTGATGCCAAAGGAGAGGAATCCACTCCTGCTGGGAAGGAGACTTCTGAACCAGTAGAATCAGCCTGCTGTTGAGGGGATAATCATGTAACATAACTGCTTCACGAAGACCTCAATCTCCTTTTTAAAACTGCTTCTCACCCATTTGATAGTTAAAAAGCTTCAGTTAATTTCCAGCTTAAGTCTATTCATGATCAATTTATGCTGTTTTGCTCCTGTGCCAGTGGCACCATTAGCTTGCAGTGTTCTTTTCCCCAGTTCGTTTGTAAAGGGAAATCAGTTTTCCCCTTCGAAATGCTGCTTGTAGACAAATTTCCTAGTCCACGAGTTATCTGACCTGCACATCTCCAACTTGAATGAATCTTCATTGAACACGAGTGAGCAGAGGTACATTTAGCAATCCAGCATCTCACACAATAATACTGATCCTTCTTTATCTCTGTAGGATATACATAGTCTGCTATCTCCAAAGATTAGGTTTGGCTTTTTATAGCTGCGTAACACCAGTGGCTTAGAGTCCACTTGCAGTTTGATTAATGTTTCAGGCCGCTTTTTTGCTCTGCTGATCTCTCGTACCCCAGCAGGAACTCTTGTTATATACTCTTAAATGTGCAGAATGGTTTTACAATGTTAATATATCGCAACAAATAGAATGACTTTGCAGTTTACACTATTGCATTTATTTTCATTTTCATTATTCCAGTGCCCAAAGTCATGTACTCTTAATCTGTTACATGCTGAGCATCTTCCACAATGAAGATGGTTTCTCAACTTTGTGCTATTAGCAAATTAAATTTGCACACTGAAACTTTTTCTGTTTGCAGATATTAATGAATATATTAAATAAGATTAGCCCTAAGGATGATCTTGAGTTTCGCTGATGGTATAAAATTATTCAGGGTAGTAAAAACCAAAACTGATCTTAGAGTTCTGAGGGAGCAATAAACTGGCAGATTAAATTCAGTGTTGATAAATGCAAAGTAATGCGCATGGGGAAAACAACACTAAATACATATATATAATGATAAGCTCTAAATTAGCTATTATCATTCTGCAAAGAGATCTTAGAGTCACTGCAGATTGCTCAACAAAAACATCTGTTCATTGCCCTGCGGCAGTCTGAAAAGGTAAATAGAGTGTAAGGTATTAAAGCAACCAAGAGCAGCAGGGAAAGCAGCACTGTGCCACTGAATAAGCCCAAGATTTGCCCACGTCTTGAATACTGCATGCATTGCAGGTCAGTGTCTCAAAATGAAACAGAAAAAAAACTAGTGAAGATAGAGAAGGACAACAAAGACAATCAAAGACACGGAATGGTTTCTGTACTAGGAGAGATTAAATAGACTAGAAGTCCAACTCTGAAAAGAGGTGACTGGAAGAAGAGGTAGTGTTATAGAGAAGAGTGACTGGCAGGAAAAGGTGAATAAGGAATGATCATTCTCTCTTCCTCTGTGAGAGGAACTTGGGAACATCAAATGAGATCATGAGGCAGAATTTCTTAACAGAGAAGAACAGAGTGGGTGCTCCCTGCTATCTTGCGTGAATTGTCAATATGCATACACACCTGAAGCAAGTACCATGACAGCATATCCCAGTTTTCTTTAGATAAATAGAATTCATTAGGTGGATAAATGCTGTGTTTTGTGAGTATAACTTCCTTTGACTCTACTAATACTAGTGTTATCTTAAACAACTAGGTGAAGTTTTGCTTTTGCTTTTTAAAGGGGGACTATTCCATATAGCTTGTATAGGTAAAAATTTTATTTTAAATGGAATGTATTCTTTCATGCTCCCTCTATCCTTTATATTTGGAATATTTCCAGGAAACTCCCAATGAGTGGCTGTCAGTCTGGTCTGTGATTTTGGTACAGTGCACATAAAATTAGCAGGACACAAATTAGTATTAGCAGGACATCTCCTGGTCATCAGGAGACCAGTTGTTACTTTCAATGATACTTAATGCCACCTTGATCCTTTTAATTGTCCTACAGAGAAGGAAAAAAAATAGTCTATTAAGGTCAGACCAAAAAGAATATTAGTCTAGGATACTTTATCTGGAATTTATTTTTTCCTCCCAATTGTCAGAAAAAGCTGATCCTTACAGAATCCCTCCGGGATGTCTGAAGTCAGGTTAAGACATCATTTATACTGACAGAGTATGTGGGCAATGGGGGTCAGACCATCTTGTGTGGATCCCACTGTGCAGGTGGAGAACTCCAGAGATTAGCTAAACACATACTACGTCACAAAGTACAAAGTCAGCTGAGCTGTCGAGAGGCCTCTTGTTATTCCCAGAGGGAGCACAACAGACACATTTCCCAGTTTGTCTGTCAAAAGGAGGAATGTGTCTGTGCTCCGGTCTCTAAAAGAAGGAAGATCTTAGGAATTATAATTGGAAATGTCACCTAAATACTGCTTCGTTTGAGCAGAGGCCAGAATAAAAAGCATTCACAGTTAATTCTTAACCCACTTGAAGCCAAAGAGGATTTTGGGGGAAAAAGAGTTATGAAAGTTTTAGTAGAACTTCCTCAGCTTGTTGAAAATTCTGGCATGGTAGCTGTGCAGCTTACTTAAAAGGTCAATGAGAATCTCATGAATAAAACCTAACTCTATAATGAAAACACAGTGGTTAAAATTTCCCTGGCTCTCCTTGCTCAAAACTGATTAAGAACAGAACTGATGCTATCCTGTAAAATGCTTGTAAATGAGTCATCATTTCATCAGCAAAGCCCAAAAAGTTCAGATGCAATTGCCTAAGAAAGAATATTTTCAAAACTATGGCATACCAGTTGGAGATGCTGATAGCTTCCAATCCGCAGGAGGGCCCTGCTAAAAAAAAAAATCTCAGACAACTTCTCTTTTAAGGTTTCCCCAGCTGACTGATTAAAAAAGTCACAACAGAAAATTCAAAGGTCACATTCTCTCGAGTGTTGCTGAGAACACACTATCTGAGCAATCACATGAGCTAGAGACACAAAACACTAAAGCACTGTGAGATCAGATTTAGTCTTTCAATTTTTTGCTGTTTTAAAAAAAAATTGGGGGGTGGGGGGAGGAATTTTCTTTTTTAAATGACATTTGAATTGTAGGAAAAAACCTTATTGGAGATATGCCACTGCCAGAGGGGGAAGTATACTTTTACCAGATTTTGTTATTTTGCTTGAGGAACTGATCTAATCTATATCAGTTAAAAGAATTATTAAGATGAATTTGAAGCAGAAGGATTTACCTGAGTTTATGCTTTCACGAATCTCTTTTAGATATCTCTGAAGGATGAAATTGAAGGTCAGTTTTACTGTCTGTAGAAGCCAATCATCAGAAAACTTGAATGTGGTGTACTTTACTCCAGAAAATAACTAAGAAAGGATTGAGGATTTTGATCCACATTCAGAAAAATCTTTCTTTTACTATTAGAAGGTAACATGTTTAGTTGCTCCTGGATATAGCAGCTGAGAATTGGACTAGAGGTTTATTACGGTAAATAGATTTAAGGACAAAGAGGAAGCTCCTAAGGGAAAACCTTTCAAAACCACACATGTGAGGAGTAGACATGCGTGCTTTCTCTTCTTGTCCTGTTCTCCCTACTTGTGCCATTCTTGGGTGTAATCAGAGTGTTTTGTTTTCTCTTTTTCTGATATTGACAACAGACAATACACAGCAATGGAGATGATAGTAAAAAGCTGCCTGTAGAAGACTGCTACAAACTGGTTTTGTCTCGACATCGTTATTGCCATCTCTTGCTGGCCTCTGGAAAGAAGCTGCCATAACGACCTGCAGGAAAGCAGAGCGCTTGCGCACAGAGTAGCCCGTGGACGGGCAAAAACGGACTTGTCTAAGCAGGCAGCACGCATGGCAGGAACCGCATTAATGCAGACATGCTCTGCGCATGCGCAAATGCCCCTATAAAAGGGCAGCACATGGTCCTCGCCGCTCTCTTGCCCTCTTGTTCTCCTTCTCATCATCTGGCTGCTGGGCCCTACTCTCACCGGGGCTCCACGCCTGCACAGAGACTGAGCCGAC
>Ga0065711_1003877_pt1 | contig 28289 bp, 19 predicted proteins | sample Hoacrofraction12_FD_59098 | JGI IMG/M metagenome (GOLD analysis project Ga0065711, IMG submission 59098) | Hoatzin crop microbial communities from Cojedes, Venezuela - Epithelial fraction 12 v2 (version 2) | ecosystem: Host-associated > Birds > Digestive system > Esophagus > Crop | place... | reverse complement strand
CCAGGGGCACTTCAGTGATTCTTAAAATTAACACGTTGCCACTGTTAAAATCTGAGTGTTCATTTGTCTTAGGGATGTGCAGTATGTGGCACACTCCTGGAGACCCTACCAGAGAGGGATGTATGTGTTTTTAGTAAGATCCTTGCTGTTTTTAGGTCTTCGAAGAACTTTGCATACTTGACTATGGCGTTAGTCGCAGGAGCCCGTAAGAGGCACCAAGTAAGCGTGCAGCTTCAAAAGGAAGCAGGGAAAAGACAGAACTTGAATTCAGCCTCACCCTCTTGCAGTCCCTGACTATTTTTCCCTGTCAAGGAGCAGCCTGTGGTTTTTTTAAGCAGGTGTTTTAGTTCAGTGAAAGTTCATACAGGTTACTGTTGAGTAGAGCCTTACAATGGACGAAGCATGATTCTCTTTTTTTCCCCTCACTATTTCAGCTTTTCATGTTGCCTTTCCCACATCTATATTATCCTCAGGAAGGACTGAAGCCTCTCTTATTTTCTCTGGCAATGTAAAACAGCCTTGTTGGTGACAGTCCCAATTAGTGTCCTTTTGCCTTCGGGAATCATTATTGTCACTCTTGAGCCACTGAATGTTAATTTTTCTCTGTGTGTTTATGCACCCAGTGGTGTATAGTGTGTTACTTCAGGTCTCATTTAAAAGCCTTATTTCTTTGATAGCTGCCAAAGGAGCAGGTCCACAGGTGACCAAGGGCTGGTAGGGGAGGAAAGGAAGAGATCTTGTCTTTGAATATCAGTGTGCAGTTTCTGGTGCCACTTGGCAGAGGTTAGAGTGTCTGTGCCTTTCAAAGTGGAAATCTATCTTGACTTCACTCTGGCATCTCCAATGGAGTAAGCACGCCGGGCGGGACTGCCTGCCCTTTTTACATACTTCACTGTTCACATATTTTAGAACAGTTTTACCTCATGGAAGTTGGGAGCGAGGCATTATCCATTTATAAGCTGCTGATTTAAGCAGAGTCAGTGGAATATGGTGATACTGGATGGAAAAACTAATGCAGTTACGAGTGATGCCTTTGGAGAGTGAGGTGCTTAGGTTGTCAATGTACTGTAAAAACAATATGAAATGGTGTGTGTTAGTCATAATGGCATTAAATAAGGAAGGCTTCAGTAGAAAAGAGTCAAAAATCAGACATGAGTGTGTGTGTTGCTGGAGGAGTTTTGGAAAAATGGGTAATGCAAAAATAATCTGACTTGTGTTTTATACCAAGATACTCCATATGATTTCCTTTCCTGAACCATTAAAAGAAGCTGTTGTCTACAGGGTCACATCCAGCTTCTGTGACCCTTCTTTGCCTTAGTCCTGGGAGACATCAGCAGCACTGCTTGTGTGCCAGCTGAGCTGTCTCAGTCTCCCCTTTGGGTTAGAAAGTTCTGGGCTAGTTAGCAGTTTCAGGTAGTAAGTCATGGCTTTTGCCTGCTGAGCAGGGTTATCGGTGGGACTTGATAGTCTGCTATGAGTATTGGGGGGGGAGAGAGATGGGGGAGCTCTTTAGCAAGCACAGGTGAAGACTGGAGGATCAGTTTGTCAACAGCCTTCACAAAAGTGAAAAGAAGGCAATTGCTGAGCTCATGCACCTGAAAGGAGAACCTGGAGGAGGAAGTGCTCTTTAGTGTGCAGTAAATGCATTTCTGTCCTCCCCCGTATCTAGAATAAAACTAATAACCACCCTGTCTCTGTGCGGTTTAGGTAACTGAGGAGATTTAACAGAACCCCAAAATCACAGGCTTATTTTTTTCTCTGTGTCCTTCAATCTTTTAATCTGCAATTTATGGCAAAATTTTGCCAGGTGAAGGTTTGACTCTGAAGTAGATCATGGAAACCATCACAGCACAGGCACTCCTGAGAGTCTGTTACACTTTTTGAGTTTCCCGAAGAATGCCCCCTTTCCCTGGTCTCCGTGTTCAGGTGAAACCAAACCGGCATATGCAGAGGCCTCCAGGGTGCCAATCCAGATTCATATAAAAGTAATGGGAGATTCATCATGAACTGATGTGGACATCACATAAAAGCAATGAGGGCGTGTGCAAGTCAGCAACAAAACATGTGGAAATGGGCAGTTAAAATCCAGAATGGTTCCTCAGAAATTAGCCTGATTTTTAAAATGGGCTTAAAAATAAACCTCAATAAGGGTGTATAGTCATGACATTTTATTCTTTTTTAGCCGTTTTAACATTTTAATGGCAGATATATAGGTGCTAGTAAATGCCATATGATCTTTGAGAGAGAACAAAGTCTTCTTCTTTGGATTCTGTAGGATATTTCTAGTTAGTTACAGAAACAATTGACCTCAATATATGAAAAAAATGGCAAGTTACATTTTAGCACATAATTTTAGGAACCAATTCCGATATATTCATTCCAAATGTCAATTTTAACAGAGGGAGATGATACTCAATACAAGATACTATTTGCACGTATAGTGACCTCGGACATATTGGTTCCAGTGCATTTCTATCAATTTGAAAGATCAAGATTTAGCTTTAGCCTGAAACATCCAATTCTTCTACACAAATAGTACGATTTAGGCTCGAGGCAGAAGCTGAGAATTTAGCAGTCTGCCTCTGTAGACTGTTTCATCATAGGTGGTTTGGAAGAAATGATTTGATTTTTTTTCTAGCTGCAGAATAATGTAAACAATCAGTTTATGTAATGTAAATAATCAGTTTATACTCTCCTTTTAACTGCTGTATAAGTGTAAATGAAGACCATGGTTCTTTCCCTTAATTAAGTCTGCCACTGAGGTAGAGTTATTAATTTTTTCTAAGACTTTGAAAAAGATACAGCAAATTTCACATTTCACTAGTTTATACACAGCAAGATGAATCATGCATCAGTGCTAGCAAAATTGTTAATAAGCAATGTATTATTCTTTATTTATCCAAATAAAAAAACTACTTGAAATCAGGTAACCAAACTGCTTTTATATTTTTTTCCAGGACTAGTAACATATCATTCTTGTTGACAAGCATTTGGAAACATGAAATACATGTTTAGTGAAAATTTGACAATTTAAGAACATCCGGAAGTACAAATAGATGATATGGTTAATACAGCTATCTGTTTTACCTAAGCTGCATACTTCAATTATTTTTAAGTTCTAAACTTTATAAAGCTCTGTTTAAGGCAGAGCAACTGTTGGAAAGAATAAATTTACTTTAAATAGATACTCAGTAAATGTTAATGAAAACAGTGAAACTGGAAATCAGGCTGTCATAGGCAAGAGTTAATGCACAGAACTGTATTTTTGGAGAAATTTTGTTTAAAGAATGCATGGTTTGATTCCTTTCTATTTGTTCTAACATTCAAACCAAGTACAACTCCAGGGAATTATTAGAGAGACAAATTAAAACAACAGATGGACTTGTAGTTACTTGCATAAGGACATCTTTTCAAAAAGCCTCCTGACAATTTCAAATATTCCAAGTTATTCTATTTAATTTCAAATGAAGAATCTTTCTTTTTCTGCAGAGCTGTCAATCTCAGCAAGCCCATAAGATGATTTTAAAGCATCATGAAATATATTTTTCCACTTGTCTTTTTTGAAGTACATTGACAATCAGCTTATAAAGTAGGTAGAAAAATGCATTCCATTTTTTAATGGATGCAAAACATGAGCATTCAGATCTTTCAAGCCAAGCAGACTGCAGTGCTTATACAGAAATTATGTCTTTACAGTCAAATACATTGACATGGTCTTTGAAGACAAAATATCAAATTTTCCAGTGGCCTGTCTACTCTTAGAATGAGAAAAATTTTTTTGGAGTGGGCGTTACTCAATCAGAACAAACTTACCTGAATGTCTGTAACCAGGCAGCTGGTATAGTATTGGATTTGCACCCTGATTGCAACGTCGAAAGATAATGAAATAATTTGTGAATTGCCAGGAAACAGAACTGTTATTGCTATTGCCTTTGATTATTTGGCCTTCTGCCACTTGTTTTCAGCTGTCACTATTAATCATGAGAGAAGAACAGAGAGGGAAACAAAATCTTTACCAGCTCCTCCTCAGTAACATGACTTAAAGGGATGTACATGTAAGTTTTGAAGCTTTGAGACAGAGCTGTTCAAATATCATGCAAGAGTCACTGTCCATGCTAAAGTGTCCCTCTTTGCTAACAAGGCTATGTCACAGCTGGACTGAAGCTGGCTGGCAGTGCACTCTCATGGACCATGAAGCAGTGAGTTCAGATTCGTCCGGGTGTCGTCTTGTGCCTTTGCCCACAGTAAATCCTAGTACTACACACTGATGATTTCCTTAATTAGCCCTCTAAACAGGGTTGGACTTCACAAAACATATACCTGTTTCTTCAGGTAGGTCTCTAATTTACATACGGATAAAAGTACATATGCTGACCTTTATATTCATGAGTAAATCCAGCAAATGTAACAGGCTGGCTTTCCTGGGTGTTTAGTAAACTTCTGAGATGGAAGTTCGCAGCTTTGTAATTGGCTGTGGCAGTGGGAATTCTGGTAAATTGGGTCTCTGTGAGTATAAAAGAGTTCCCTTTCATTGAGCCTACCCAGAACCACACTAAGAAGATGATTCTTTTTTATTAAGAAATACTGCTGCTTCCTTAAGAGGTTTCCATGAAGGCAACAGGTCCCAGGGCTGTGGAATCAGTGGGGGCATGGGAATGTAGAATGGAAAAAATTTTCTTTTCCTCTTGTTTTTCATCTTATTTTGCAGTAATGCCTTGTGTTCAAATGTGAAGCATGAGTTTCAAAAAGTTTTTTATTAATCAAAATCATCTTAGTAAAACTTAATTGGGTCTAGGTTTGCTTTATAAGCATTCCATTTAAAGTGCATTTGGTTACTGAAATCATATCTATTACTTTCCATGTTTGACTGCTTTGTTTTTCAAAGCAAATAAATTTTTGAGAAATACAATGAAAAATGAAATAAAATAAAATGCAAATAGAGATTGAACAAAGCTGTATTTTATTATTAATAGAGGCTCCCTCAATTCACGTTTTAAGTGCTTTCTCACGAGGTATTAGTACTCAGAAGCAAGAAAAAATGCCAATGTCCTTTAAGAATTAAATCTTAAATGAAGCTTCAAAAATTAGATGACATATCCAAAAGTTGGATCCATTTACAACAACACTTAATATTTATAGGCACTTTTAATCTAATGGTCTAGAGCTGGTTTATTATTATTGTAGATTTTCATAGCCTGGTGGTAGCATAGCTAATTGAGCTTGTAAAGCTAATGCATTGACCCATTCACAAAATGCTTTTCTGAGATTTATAGCCACCACAATGTAGCAAAAATATGCTGATTTATTTAAGAAATTTATAGCACACGAAAATGTGAAATGGTTCAATAGTTGCCTATTATTGCTATCTTTACTTATTCCTCCTCTACAATGAAGTGAAGAACTGATCAATGCACATCTACCCAGTTGACTTTTATGGTATGAGCAGAGGAAACCTTATTCTGCAAGCAATACTATTTTACTTTGCATTTTGTGTCATAACAGACATATAAAATTTTTTGTCTTCTCTTCTTAAATTCCAATGAATGAAATGAAATCAGCCTTTTAAATTTCAAAATTGCATGATGTGAAATTAATATTTTAATGCTTTGATTAAACTTGTATAATCTTATGTCATTTCTCCCCTAGACTGATACCAGTATCATCATCAGTTTCATTTGGATTATGATTATATTGACACAGGAAGATTTAGGCCGTGTTAAGGCTCACTCAGATTTTATGTCTGACTACGGCATTAGATTATTCTTCCACCATTTCATGACATTTGTCCTAAGACCAAAGCCTGTAATGAATTCATATTCAGTCATGGTCTTTAAAAATCATGCAGTTGAAAGGCTCCTACAGACTTCAGTAGGTGTTTGCATTGGTCCCTTTGTATCAATATGCTTTCAAAATTAGTCTTTGAATTAAATTTTTTTTGAAGATGATCGTATGCCTATTCCAGCAATGCTGAAAAAATCCAAAGCTTACTCTCTCATTCCAGCTTCTGGACATTTTACTATTAATGAGATCATTGTCTGACACCTTGAATAAGAAGAAATTTTTGCATGCTTTGATTAAAAGAGCTGTACAGTTTGTGCCTCTTGGGTCAGGCAGAGAGCCTTTTAAGATTTTTTTTTTTTTTTTTAAAGTGTGCCAAACAGCAGATATTTCTTGTCTAGCCTCTCCTGTTCGAGCGAACAGCTTGAGCTTTGTGTTCCAGAGCAATTTTCTGTCTTACTGAATTAAACTCTTCCTGAGAAATGACTGATCATCTCCAGTTCCTCTGACACAAATAACTGATCAGATCTGTAGGTTGGAGAACGAGAGTCCTATCCCGCAGTTTTACCAAAATAATCAGTAAGTTAGGAGGTCAGACTGTATGAAGATACTGAGCAAAATTAGTAAAGTTGGAAAACAGGTTATATTTCAGGTTAAATGCACAGAGGACTGTGTTTGAGAATAAGGAATTCTGAGACTTCGTTTTCAAGGATGGTGAAATTGTAAGTAGTGATTGCAAAGGCACTCTAGAAAGCCTTCTTTCTCTTTGTGCTGGAGAAGCCAAGGAGAGGGATGGAAGTCTAGGACTCTCTGATCATAGGAGCTGAAAAGCTGCCTCTAAACTTTATTTTGATGGTTGGGTAGAACTACCTTAAAGAGAAAGGGTAACATTTGAATAGAAAGTCATAAGCATATCATTACTGGTAAGGAAGGCATTGGACTGTAACAGCATAAGAGGAAATTCTTCAAGGAAAGGAAGCAGCCAGGGCTCACGATCACTCATCAGCCAGAGTCTGAGACCAGAGGTCTTGAAATTGGAGAACTTGAGCTGTGAGGTTTTATCAAGAAACACCGGTGTGAAGATCAAAGCTGGATCTCATTGTAGACTTTGCCTTGGGAGGACTGTAAAGTCCAGCAGTTTTAGTAACGGAGGGTAACTTGCCACTGGAGGAGAAAAGAAGAGACAAAGTGTCCACAGCTCTAAGCAAGATTTTCCTTTGCAGTGTTGCACCATGCTAGGCAGCGGGATGGAAGCTCAAAGTTTAGTATTGTGTAAAGCGAGGACAATGCATAGCATTCCCATTGAAGTCAGCGATCACACAGTACATAGGACACTGTAAGCATCCTCCAGTTCTGTCTCCTCATTATAGCATTTCAACTTTTTTCTTGGGTGTAAAAATGTACAGAATGAATTGATGATTTAATTCTAAGACCCTAAAGCAGAATCAACAAAGTAGAAAAATAGCTGGGTTCAAGCACAGACACCGATAGCTTAAAAAGATTTGGTTTGTAATCCTCATAGAATGCTGCAGCCGCTTGTACAAAGGGTGCAAGGAAAATATTTCTAAATAGGTTGAGAACATTTGGGCTTAGTAGATATTTATTTCTATGAAAAAAAAAAGTGACCACAAATGCTTTCTTTTTTTTTTTTTTAAACCATCTTTTGTGTATATTTTCTCTTGTAAAATATGATGGGTCTTTCTCTGTAGAATGATTGTGTGGTCTAGATAATAGCTAGAGGTCTTTCCTCCTTTTTCTCTCTGCAGGAGCCAAACCACTCTGGAGTCTCACATATCAAGACAGCATCACCTTTGTGGGGCCTGAGCATGAACTGATCAAGTCTCATTATTTTACCAAGATATACACAATACTGCTGAAGAGTATATAATAGCTTAGGAAACCATTAACAAGAAGTTTATGGTAGTCATAGACTCAGACGTTTCTAGGTCAGCATAAGATTTCTACTGTCAAGAGTTCCCAAGCCTCTAGATGATGCTGTAAAGAAAGATTCACTCACTGTACTTGAACACAGAGTGAAAGTGAGAGTACTTCAGCCCATTTCTTTGCTAGCTTGGTTCCTTATCTGTTTTCTGAAAGCTGCTGGAAAGAAACAGAGATTTAGCTGCCAGGTCTAAACTGCAGGGGTGGAATTGGCAGTAGTAAAAGCAAAAAGATTCAGCAAATAAAAGATAATATAGATCGTCTCCTGTTGTGCCTGTTTTCAAATTACTGTGTTTAAATGAACTTCTTGTTCTGCAAGCTGTCTTTAGTCTCTCGCTTGCCGGCCTCCAATGACCTTTCTCTGATTTTCATTTCCCTTTACAGTCTCATGGCATTGCAAACTTTTATTTGCTTTTCTGATACTTTAAATATGCACAAATTCAATGCATGCGTTTAATCTTATGGGAAGTCTGATCTCAATTTCTAGTTGTTTAGGCAATGAAATACAGTGTAAACTAATGCCTTGTGTAATAGACAATTGTATGATTTTTGGCTTGTGAATATGAATATTTGTACACTAAATTCTCACTCAGCCCATTCTTCCTCCACCTGCGTAATTATTAGTGGTAATAAAAATCCAAATCTCTTATGTTAGAGGAAGATAACAATGTTAAGATCATGTCTCTCACTTTATTCTGTACTTGTATGAGGATTGTGAAAAAATCATAGTCAGATTCAACAGGACAAACCAAGTGCTTTTATTTTTCTTATTTTTGTAAATTTATCCTAACACAAATATATCCCATCTAAATTTTAGTGGTATTTGGGATATTTTTCCTAGACCTCTTTACTGACAGACATTATTAAAAAGAAAAAAATCAATAGTAATGTGTGATTGAAGCAAAGTGCTGTGGAGTTTTGGATTCCTTTCTTTTGTGTTGAGGATTTCTTTGGAGGTTTTTTTTATATATATTTATTTTGCATTACTTCTGAAGTTTTAGGACAACCTCTGAAGCTTTTTCTGAAGTCTGTGGAACCTGTTGGAGGTTTGGCAAAGAGGTATGTTTGAGACTTGTGCTCGTCTTAAACTTGCTTGGCTAAAATAATGGATGAGGAAAAAAGCGCTGTCCTTTGTGATCTCACGATGGCATTTCCCTGCTCAAACAGCTTCGATGGTCAGAGTAGCATTGCCCACAAGAAAGAAAGAAGTCTGAGACTCCTTGGCTGCTTGCTCTTCGGTGACCACGTAATGCACAGTGGAGCAGGAGCATTGCTTCAGAATGGGAGGCTGTACTAACAAATCGGCAGAGAAGGCTAAAACTGAAGCATGGCGATGTTGAAACTCAACTGCATTGCCTACTGGTAGCACCAACAGAAGGCTGGCAGCATGAGGGCTGTAGTCTTGAGGAATGCTAGTTAGCAGTGACAGTGTGAGCCTGGTAAGATAAATTGTCCCAGGCTGATTGTTCCTTTGACGTGTAGCATTAAATAGAGGTCAGAAGTCTAGAGCAAGTAATTCTTGAAAGGTTGCCTCATGTAGAGTGAAGGACCGAGGGTCAAGAGCCTTGCATGTTAGCCTCTTTGTCACTATGTCATCGGTGAGTATTATTAGAGGGTCCCTACAGTTGAAGTCTCTTTAATAGAGCCAAGAGTCATAGGGTTGTAGAAGTACCTAAGGAACTCATAATGTTTGATGTAATTATACTCATAATGCTACCAAACTTATGGCAGCCATAAGACCAGAGGTTACCTTGCCTGAGATACTTCAACACCTACAGCAAAATAACGAACTTAATTTGGATTTCCTGAGTCTGATGTCTCTACACAAATCAGTATTTACTCTCTTTTCCACTTCTGGTTAAACTGCTTGTGCCAGGAATTTGAACTGCGCTGCTTGATGCGTGTGTAGTAATGAGTTCAAAGTCAAGCCGTGGCACTCGGGGACATAGTTTAGTGGTGGACTTGGCAATGTTAAGTTTTTGGTTGGACTTGATGATCTTCAAGGTCTTTTCCAACCCAAATGATTCTATGATTTTAAGTCTCAACACAAGTGTTTGAAACATGGGTTGTTCATCTTCCCTTCTTCTTTTTATTAGTGTGAGATGGACCTAATTAAAATGACCCTATTCATTTGACTATGAATGACTGTGAGAACTACATCTTGTAAACCAACTTGAGGGCCATGGATGAAAGGCACTGTATTAATGTAATATTTTTACTAGACATGTATACTTCTGCTAGCAGAGAACTTTTTGCAAAGTTGAAAGAGAAAGTAAAACTAAGTATGAAAATCTAGGGATATGTGCCTTCTCATTTTTAGTAGAAGCAGCCTTGTATGTTTGAGTACTTTTGAAACCTACTCTAGTTTTTCATCTTTATTTTTAACAATATTCCTTCCTTCAGGGACACATGTATATTATTCTTTTCACCTGCTCTTTCTTAGTGCTAGCGGGTCTCACAGTCCTTTTCGTTCTTTTCTTTTCCTGTCCCAACGTGAAGTGTGCAGGGAGGTGAAGCGTGCTTCTTACAAGTTGATAGTTATATAAAGCCACTCTTAAAAAACTAGATGAAATGCAGATTGTGTAATGTCTCAGGGAACAGCTATAAAGGAAGGAATCTAAGTCCCCTGAGTCTGTTATTACCGGTCTGTGGCATCATTGTTATTCAGAAACCAGAAAAAGAAAAGATAAAGTCTAGAAATTACACGGGCAATAGTATTCAGGCAAACAATGCCAAGACTTTGTTTCCTTTTGATACTGAAGCTTCACATCATCTTTTTATTTTGTTTGTCCCCATTTTTTTTTCGTTCTCCCATGCAATCATGGAATTCTCTCAAGTAAGAAGGAATCACTGCAAGTCTTTCAACTCCTTGCACAGTTCTTTCTAAATATCTCCTATCAATAGAGAAAGTGGCTGGTGCCATAGATCTGCTAAGCTAGACAGGTACTAAGTTCATCACGTAGCCACCAAAGTATCTGAAAAATGAAACTTTTCCTACATGAAGAGGTGCTTTCCAGAGTGAGAAGCGCTGCTGACCAGCTTCTTAGAGGTGTTGCCTCTTGTTAGAATTAAGAGCTTCTGAAAGTTCTACCAGCAGTTAACTATTTATAGTTCTCTCCTCTGAGAGACCTCTGTGGCTACAGGTACCCCAAGAGAGAACAAACAGTATAGCAGAATGACACAGAGGTAAGCTATCTGGCCTTTATTTGCTATGATATATCAGAAACTGTTTTATAAGTCTCATTAAGCGTTCATAGTAATTATTTCCTGCAGACATCTTGTACTTAGGGACTTATGAAATATACTGTTTCAAAGGACCAAATAGCTGAGGAGAAAATATATATGGTTCAATATAGCCAAGCAGCCGAGAACTCATTTTGTTTTGCGTGAATGCTGGAATTTATTTAAGAATAAAATGGTTTCTGCCCAAGCTGAGGAGACGCTGACTTCACAGGGAAAGTTTCATCTGCAGCCATGAATCGTTGCTGATTTTCACCTGCTCTCTGTAGATGAAAATTAAGTCTTTTCTCTATGGTAGTGAACTCATCTACAAGTAACAGCTTTCCCTCCCTATCCCCCCCTGCCCCGCACCGTGTTAGTTCTCCCCAGATGGGATAAGCATGTTGCATGGCAGGTTTTGTCAGGGCACTGTACTCAGTGCAGTTTGTGTCTTCATTAAGGAGATCTCTGCTCACCAAAGGTACCCTGACTCTTTTGTCTCCTGGGTTGTGTGTGTCCTGGTTTATCCAGATATAGTAAGCATTCTACTGAAGAAAGAACTTGAATTCTTCAAAATTTCTACTGAAGAAGGAACTTGAATTCTTTAAAGAATGCTCAGCTGGTGCCGCTAAATTAACTTGCAAGTACACAACAGTATTTGTGACAGTTTTGAGTTAAGTAAGAAAACTGTGGAATGTTTTCAATATTTATGTCTCTTTGAAATGTTTCTTTGCTAATTTATGCCGCCCACTGGGCCGCTTGTGTCTCTGCCATCTTTCCTGTTGCCCCATACAACTAGGTTTGTAAGATTGGATGGTGGAACCTAACAATTTAGTGTTTTCAAGTGTCCAAACTTCTCTCAGGGAAATTACATATATTTGGGTTATTTTTTTGTGCTTTACCACATGTACAGCATAGAAGTGTTGCTGGAAGGTGAGGTTTACCGTATTTCAAAATGTAATTCCGTATTCCTTGGCCATTTTTAAAGTTTATTATAAGGAGTGGCCCTGAAAATATGTGTGGACCTGGCACTCTGCATGTGCCTATGAGTGGCTCTGACAAGAGAGAATGTAGCAGAGATACTAGGGCTTGCATCAGTAAGGTCAAGGGGCTGTAATTATTCCTTTGTCCATCCTCAACACAACCACGGACAACGTATCTTCTGGGCTCAGTCCTGTCAGCTGCCAAGCAACCTGACTGTGGTCCATCAAAACATTTAAGTACCTACTTATTTTGAAATATCTTGTTAAACTATGTCTTCAAAGAAAGAGTGTGCATATTTAAGAGCTTTGTTGACTCAGTACCTAAAGAATATGACACCTTTCAAGAGGAAGCCCTCTGTGTCCCTATTTCATCTTCTGTCCTTTGTCCTGTCCTCCTAGAGCGCAAGTGCTTGAGGCACCAATCATTTCTCATCCTCTCTGTGTACAGCATTTAGAGTTTGGGGATTTTTGTCTGAACTGAAGACTTTAATTGCCTTCAGTAGCTGTGACTACAGTTCTGTGAGGAGAAAAGAGAGGGACTCTGTATTTCTTCTTTTTAATAATGCTCATTATTATTCTTGCCTCTTTCTCTTGCTTTCTTTTAATCTTGTTAAGCATTCCATTTTTGTCAGGCTTTCTTATTTTGGGCTGCAACTCAGAAATTCCCATGTGATATGCTACTATAACTATATATTTATTTTTTGTTTTTATTATTTTCAGTTTCAGTAAGGAAATTCTGCCAAGTAGAAAAAGAGGCATTTTTCCCAAGCCACTGAACTTGACTACTAGGAACATGAGTAACAACGAAGTCAGGAAAGCAGGTATTAATGGATCACTTTATGCCGAGCAAGGTAAGAATTTGATCAGTGTCTGTGTGCTCCTATAATGTGATAAAATTAGCAAGTGGAGCAGGATTTGAAATAAAATTTCTGAGCCAGACAATTCCAAAATCTGACAGAATTTTAATTTAGACCTAAACTAAACACCTCTAATAACAGTGCTGTAGTTCTGGAATGCTATTAATTAGCAGTGTTCTCAATACCTTACATGCATGTAATGAAGTAGAAATGTGAAAAAGTAAACAAATACAGAGGTAATAATATTATTCGGCAGGTTGTATTATGGAAAGTTTTGGAATATAAGAGATTTTCTTTAAATGCAATTCAGAATGAGCTAGTTTCAGGTCCTTGTGAGAAAGAGAGATGACTTGTAGGTGTACAGGCAGAGAAGCAAAGATTACTTTCCGGTTTCCAGAAAGTCTGTCTAAGGAAGTTAGAGGCTTGCAGAGTTTCCAGAAGCTTTGGGAGGTGCTTGTCAGCCTCATATATTATCACGTCATCTTAGGTGGTATATTTGTGGCTGTGGTTGATGAAGGGAGGTGCCTGGAGGTGGCCTGAATCCTTCTCTTGTAATTATTATCCATCATATCTTTTCCTCCATTGAGTTCATGATGAACTTGGTACAGTTTAAAAGCAAGATATGCTTTTTATGAGTATATCAGCCTTGAAAATCACATGGCCTTTCAGGTCCTGCAGACCTTGAGACATTTTTTTGGAAGTATTGTTCTTGCTTGCTTTTCTCTACCTATTGAGTTAACAATTTGAAAGTGAACAGGGAAAACTGTCAAGTGTGTTCAGGATAAAGCAGATATTTGTTTCCTCTTCAAGCCCTTGAAATAACTTAGTACTTTTGCACTACAGTACAGTATTTTACTTGCATCCAACTCCCTTCACAGTCTTCTGTGCCACTGTTTAAATTTACAGTGTGGGGTATACCTTGTCCTTTTTCTACATTTTTGTGGTATCTGCTCTTCTTTTAGGCACACCCTCTGTATTTTGGGCTTTTTGTACATTCACTTTTTCCATCGCATTTTTCTGTTGAATACCTTATTTTTCTCCCAGTTTTCCTAAGGCCACCTGCAAACCTCAGGATGCTTAAACTTTAGCTGAGCTTGCTAACAGGCAATGAAGTCAAAGATATGCAAACTGAGTTTTATGTTGGGTTTGTTGTTATTGTTCAATTACTTGACTGAGTTTTCTGGCCTTTTTTCTCATCATTTCATTTTTTATTTTTCTGTAGAGTAAGTAGCTCCTTCAGCAGAGTTTGGCTATGATCACAGAATGTAATTAACTCTATGTAACCTTCAGCACAATGAGGTGGTACTAACTGTTCATTTGGTTTCTAACTATCATATAATCCCGTTTTACCTGTGTGTACGCATCCTTGTTCCTCTTCCAAGGTCCAGAGACCCTCCATGTCTTCCTGACATTTGGCCTCCTTATCGCATCTTAATAATGCTTCTTGTATCCTCTCTTCTTTCAGCATGAATCCTCCTCCCTCCCCTCATCTCCATCACCTTCAGAAGAGCCCTTCAGTGTTTATGTTGATTATAGTCAGAATGAATTTGCATAAGACAGTGGTTATCCAGCTGATGTTCAACAGTCCTGTTAGTCTGAATTATCTCCTTTTTCCTTATCAATCATATATAAATAGTTATTCTTTAGAGAAGCTGAAAAAGCAAACATGTATCTTCCTTTTTTTTTTTTAAGTACACTTGCTTATTTTAGAGGTTATTGTAAAATAAGGAGCTGAAACTCATGTCCTCTTCACAATAGTCACTGCTTGTCCCACCTGGTGCTTGTTTTCTACAGGTTTTGCTCCATCTGCGCAGTGCAGATTACTCTGTCTGTATGATAATGGTCCCTTGCAGTTTACTTCCCGTGTGTACACCAGCTCCTTACAGACACATACAATGCATTTACCACAATGCACTATGGCTATTCACCTAAGGCAAGAAAAATCAAAACAGTCTGCAGACAGAAGCAAATCTCAGAGGCTAGTGATCACCCAGAGAACCTGTTGGGGAGAAAAAATGTCCCTTGCCACTAAGTTAGAATTGTGTGCTGTGTCCAGAAGTGCAAATGTAATTGGCATGGGTGTAATGGTCATGCTGAGTACTATGTTCGTTTTGGTCTGCAGTTAATCCTCTGCTATAAACAGGCATCTTTTTAATGCAAGTGTTAGCTAGGACAGGTGAGCATCTTTCACTCTTAAAGGCTATTAGACATGAGACATTAAAAGGTGACTATGCTGTCTCTGTAACAATGCACAATGGGATAATGAGGCTAGCTCACAATGAATAAAACCTTGCTCTCCACTTTATTAAAATGAATAGTGTTATATGTGATAAATGTATCAAATACCCATGCAGATCTTGATGGATAATTGGCAAATCATGTCACTATTCAAGAGAAGGTCAGCTCTTAAACTCTTGTGCCTCAGCTATTTTAACTCCAGCTCCGCTGTCATTTAAATACTTTGATATTCTCAGTGTTGGTAGCTGAATTTGTCTCTTTTAATAGTCTCTCCCTTTACAGTGCATCAATGAGATGCAGTCCCGTATGTGGTTTCACATACAGTGACATCTCCATGATGTTCAATTGAAGAGAGACTGTAACAAGCATATTGCTTCTTTTGTTTGGAACAACTGTATCAGCTCAGCATTAAAAATGTTTGAGGTGTTTTTGGTTTTAGTTTTTTATTTTAAATGACCCTAGTAATTATGTGAGTGTATGTTGAATCATCGTATCTTCTCTTCTGTCTTTAGCACTAAATTTACCTTGATTGTTTATCTCTTACGTAAAAATAGATGTGGACAAAAGTTTCTTTCATATTGGTTGGAGAGATTGCTCTAAGCTTTTATGGCCATCAGGGACTAACTTTGCAGATATTACAGAAAAAATACTGCCACAAGTCTAGTGTCTAGATATGTAAATGCCAGATTTTTTATTTGAAAAAAAGCCAGAACTGAAGTACTGTTTTTTTATCAATACTGAGGTCACTGATAGACAAACTAATATTAGAAAAGTTCCAAGTGAGTGGGAGTTGATTGCAAGCATTAGTTCTACAGCACAGTAATTAAAAACAGAAGAAAAGGTGTTTTGTTAGTTTAGATGTGTTTTGTTTAAAAAAAAAGAAATGGAATAGAGTTGTAGCCTTGATTCTGGAGGATTTTAAATTTAATTTTAGACCCTTTCATTTAAAAATAAAAGTATCTGAAAATTTAGTCCTAAGCCAAGAGGTAAGACTGAGTGCATAGAAAAGTGAACTTCCACAGGTAGTTTGGAAGGGAGCCTCCCTTGGTGCAACTGCCTCCACGTTTTCAAGTTGGAGAACAAGCTATCTGATTGTTGAAAAAAATTAATATATGAAATTACTTTTCCAGTAGCTGGGAGTTTTAATTAACTGATCAGTTTAGAAATGGTATCATTAGATAGAGAGAATAGCAAGGAAAATATCTATACTTTAGTAAGTGGTTCCACCTTTCCCCACCTGGTACATTTCTCCACCTTCAGTAGGCTTTAGAACACACTTCGATGGGCCAATTAGCTGGATAGTGAAGTAACTGGAAAATGAAACATCAAGTCACAAAGATATAGCCATAGCTAAAGGGATGTTTTTCATTGATGACAGAGTGCCAGGCATTTCTGTGCAGAAGATTCCTTCCAATACTAAGTCTTGTATCTAGTGTATGCTTGTTTAAAGTCAAAAGTAAATTTAAACGAGGGGGTGGAAGGTAAAGGAATAAAGACACATAACATGTTGTGCAGCTTTGCAGATACACGTTTAAACACTACATTCATCAAGACAGTTCTGGATGCAAAAGCTGTGGGCAGAGTTTCATTGTTATTTCAGTCATAAATGCATGGGCAGTGTTGTTCCTTCTTATCTTGAATCTTAGACTTTGCAAGCTGAAAATTTCCATCCCCTTCATTGCAGGCTTTTTCTCCCTCTCTTCCCAAAGATTTTTGCTTTATTCTTTAGTTTAAATTAGAACAATTGAGCTGTTTCTGTTGAAAAGGAGAAAAATAAATACTTTTTAAGAAAGTATTTATTCCTCCTCTTTTCTGTTGAACAGTTCTATTGCTGAGATTAAAAGCTAAAATTTAAAAAGAAGTCTTGTTCCAGAGAAAAATTATTTTGGCTTGTTAGTTTTGAAGTCTTGAGAGTGTACCGCAGACAGTCCTCCTACCATTGGCAAAGGCCCATTTGTCTGCACTCTAAAATGTCTTTAGCTGACCTGAAGACAGTAGCCTTAAGTGTACACTTCGAGAAAAACAGCCATGATTATGTATGTAATTAACTGTGATGTTCTTCTTCCTGTGAAATGTATAGAAGGTAAGGAAGGCAAATAACTTTGTTACCTCTTTGTGAACAGTGCTACTTGGACAGACCAGTGGCTTCTTAGGACAAGGAAATGGTCCCAAACCAGACCATGAAACGCTATTCAAGATATTTAAAGTTATCCAATTCTGAAAATCTCATTTATCTTTTAATGAAGATTGGGGTCATTAAGTGAGGTAGATACTCACTTTACTTGAGAGCAGAACATAGAGTCTCTGCATTTCATTTGTGTGCTGGATGACTCTGAATTATCCAGGATCACTTACAAAATAATTTAGGAAATGGGACACTCCTTGAAAAACATGCCCTGGATTCTGCATTTCCTACCAAGAGGGTGAGCAAGAGGCAGAGCACTAGAAGTCCTTCATGATGTTTCTGTAAGCTCCAGTGTTAAGGATTATCTGGTTTTAATACTGTGTGGGAAAGAAGTGGTAGCTATCAGGCAACAACATGCCATTAATTTTTTGCTGAAGACGAGTGCAAGCTAAGGCACAGGGAAATGAATTGTCTTGCCTGGGATGTTGTCATATGTTTGTAGCAGAACTTTTTTAGAAAAAATATTCTGGTTTATGTTGTTAGTAATAAAACTGTACCTATTTTCACAAAGCTTTGTTGTGTGCTCTGACAAGGGCATTTAAATCCCTGATTCTATGATCAGTAAAATAAAATGTGAAATCTCATTACCAACCACAATGGAGTGGTGCATAAAAATTACTTATAGTTTGTTTCTTTTTAAAATGCATAGTTCTTGCAGTAAATTTTCTACAAGATGGAATAATAGAAGATTGGTGGGGTAACTGGCATACCCTGCATAACTTAAAAGCAGTGTGCTGTGGAAACAGTACAGCCTTGCTTGCACTGGATTGCATGTGATTTGACATGTCCTGCTGGACTGAAGCCAGCTTAACAATGAGCCACCTCTCATGACCCTGCTGAACCCAGGGCACAGCTTCCTTGCAAATGTATTAACCTGCTTGTGAATGATGGAAGTTGTCTTTGGGCCTGCAATCAAACAGAACAGAAGGACCAAGAAAAGGGAAAGAGTAACCAAGGTACCGGGGGGTAAAGACCCTCCCACTGTAAGGGAAGATCGGGTTCGTGACCACCTGAGGAACCCAAATGTACGTAAGTCTACAGGACCTGTCAAGATGCATCCCAGAGTCCTGAGGGAACAGGCTGATGTAGTTGCCAAGCCACTCCCCATGACATTGGAAAAACCATGGCAGTCAGGTGAAGTACCTGGTGACTGGAAGATGGGAAACACTGCACCTATTTTTAAAAAGGGTAGAAAGGAGGACCCTGGGAACTACCAACCTGTCAGCCTCACCTCTGTGCCTGGGAAGATCATGGAACACATCCTCCTAGAAGCTGTGCTAAGGCACATGGAGCACAGGCAGGTGACTTGACACAGCCAGCATAGCTTCCTGCCTGATGAACCTAGTGGCTTTCTATGATGGAGTGACTGCATCAGTGGGCAAGGGAAAAGCAACGGAGGTTGGCTATCTGGACTTCCGAACAGCCTTCGACACCGTCCCCCACAACATCCTTCTCTCTAAGCAGGGGATATACAGATTTGATGGGTAGACTGTTCTCTGGATGAGGAAGTGATTGGAAGGTCACATCATGAGAGTAGTGGTCAACGACTCAATGTCTAGATGGGTGCCAGTGACAGGTAGTGTCCCTCAGGGGTCCGTACTGGGACCAGTGCTGTTTAATATTTTCATCAGTGACATAGACAGTGGGATCAAGTGCACTCTCAGCCAGTTTGCAGATGACATCAAGCTGAGTGGTGCAGTTGACACACCTGAGGGACAGGATGTCATCCAGAGGGACCTGAACAAGCTGGAGAGGTGGGCCCATGTGGACCTCAAAAGGTTCAACAAGGCCAAGTGCGAGGTCCTGCACCTGGTTCAGGGCAACCCCCAGTATCAGTGCAGGCTGGGGGATGAAGGTGTTGAGAACAGCCCTGTCGAGAAGGACTTGGGCACACTGGTGGATGAAAAGCTGGACACGAACCAACAATGTGCGCTCGCAGACCAGAAGGCCAGCCATATCCTGGGCTGCATCAAAAGAAACATGGCCAGCAGGTCGAGGGAGGCGATTCTGCCAGTCTGCTCTGGTGAGGCCCCATCTGGAGTCCTGCATCCAGTTCTGGAGCCCCCAGTGCAAGAATGACATGGACCTTTTGGAGCGGCTCCAGAGGAGGGTCACAAAAATGATCCAAGGGCTGGAGCACCTCTCCTGTAAGGAAAGGCTGAGAGACCTGGGACTGTTCAGTCTGGAGAAGAGAAGGCTCTGGGAAGACCTTATTGCGGTGTTTCAGTACTTAAAGGGGGACCATAGGAAAGATGGGGAAAATCTTTTTAGCAAGGCCTGCTGTGATGGGACAAGGTACAACGGCTTTAAACTAAGGGAGGGTACGTTTGGACTGGATATAAGGAAGAGATTTTTTACAGAGAGGGTGCTGAAACAATGGAATGAGTAGCCCAGAGAGCTAGTGGAGGCCCCATCCCTAGAAACATTCAAGTCCAGGTTGGATGGGGCTCTGAGCAACCTGATCTAGTTGAAGACATCCCTGTTTACTGCAGGAGGGTTGGGCTAGATGACCTCTAAAAGTCCCTTCCAACCCAAACCATTCTGTCGTTCTGTGACTGTATAAAAATGCTTCCTTGTAGAAGATGTGAGACATGGCTCTATAGCTCTGACCTGTTCTGGTAAGAGTATGCAAATATAGAAACTCTTGGTAAGAAATACAGATGTTCTTTGAGGCAAAGATCTGCCAAAACAATACAAAAGTGACTGCTATCATTAGCTCTGAGCAACAATTTCCTAGCCTCCGGTTTTCAATCACTTGCAACTTTTCTGAAATTTGCACTTTCTTGACTGAAGCTTCATTCTTCAGCTCTACCTGAATAGAAATAGTTTTCTTCCAGTATTTGAGCACAAAACAGTCATTTATTTGTAAGCTGGAGAAAACAGGGAAGGAAAATATACTCTGTAATAAAAAGAGAGTGTTTTAAATGAGAGAAATTAGTGAATTTTGAAAGCTGACATTTCTTACAGAAGGGAATAGGAAGAAGACTGATTTTAATTTGGCCAGTTTTAGTACTTCAAAGCTGATTCTTGAGAATGTACAATAGATTCTTCTTCTTTCTCTCATTCGCTTGCAAAGTGCACAAACCAACAAGGCTGATCTATAAGTATGTGTGAGTATCACAAATTTGAAGTTTGCCACAAAACTATCAAAGTAGTGGAGCCACAGCTGAAATGGGGATTTCTTTGTCCTTGGAGAAACTGGAAGAAGCTCATGCACAGCTAACAGGAGGCTGTTACTCTCCATAGAGAGGAATGGGCAGCTGTTCACATCTTCTCCTGTGTGATCTATGAGACCTTTTCATTTCTTAAATACAAAAGTACACGTGATGCCTGAGAGGAGATGGTATGCCAACACTTGCACCAAAGTGAATGGATAAAAAGTTGTCAGAAATTTAACTTAAGTCCTGTCTTTTGCATCTTCTAAAATTAACCTTTTGTGTTCTTGCTGCATATTCTTTTTTTGCATGTATATTGCACAGATCAGACATAGGATTTCAATAATACTTCTTTTAACCTGGAAAAACTGCACTTCTGTACCTTTGAGTCATATGATGACCACTGTCTAAATACAGACTAACTTCTTTCTACAGCAGTAGTAACATAGAGAATCTTCTTGAACATTTTTTCTTGCCTCAGCCATCTACTACTTTGCCAAGGAAAGAAATTAAGATCAGAGGACCCATACCGCCATGTTAATGCTTGTGGAAAACCCAAGAATTTGTTGCTAGTCTGAAGTTTTGAAGTACTCTTCAGGGGTCCTAGACCGTTGTGTTGGCAATCATTTTCCTCGTGGGAAATCGTTTGTCAGCCTGCTGCATTGCTTCAAGACTACACAAATATCCTCCTTAAGAATATGAGAAGAGCCTGTAATGGAACAACCCATGAGCAGTTCCCTTGGATACAGCTACGATTCCAGGCTCTCTCCTATTCCAAGCTGTGTACAAGTGGAGAAAAGTCTTTGGGGAGTGTCCTCTCCTCATTTGAGTGCTGCACTGTGTCGTAATCATTTTTGATTGCAGGCCATTTATTTCTTTTACTATTTCTGTTACTATTTTGGAAACATTTCAATTAGAGCTAAATTTTGAACTGTACTTCCAGCAAGAGCTCAGTTTTCATCCTGCTGCCAAGCCCAAACCAAATCTGCCTGATTTTTCACCCTTTTTGTTTGACAAATAGACTTGCTACTACGTTCTTCCTTCTAGTTAAGGTACTTGATTAGTGGCTGTCTGATTTTACCACTTGTGCTATAGTGAAATAAACTCTTATCAGGTGAGAAGAGTTTTACCTTTGATCATAATCTTCACTGGAGTCTGACCAGGTTAAACTATTATTAGTCTACCTTACAGCCTTTCTGGAAAGCAAGCTATAATAGTACCTGCTTTTTTCTCTAAGGACTTTGAGATTCTCTGGATTCATTTAAATTGGGAGATAATTTTACCTTCAGGCTTTGCAGTGCTAGTGACCTATCAGTTAGCTATCCCTCAAAATAAGTTTAATAGACCCTTCAAACCACTGCAGAAGAAAACCAGTCTAACTTGAAACCTGTTCTGTGGATATATTCCTATTGTACTTCTGTTTACTTGTCTTTGTTGAAATAATCTTCGAGACAATTAGTGTCTTAGTCTAACATGTGTTTTCCCTTTAACTCAAGAAAGAAGTGAAGATTTCCGAGGCTAAAAACAGAATGTAAAGTATGTAGTTAGAAAGATTGTTTTCCTGCTGTCTTGTTCTTATCTCTGAATAGTTTATTGCTGTAGATGCTACTTATTCCTTGCAGCATAGTTTGAGTGGAACATCCACCGATATGTGGTTGGGATTAAAATTCCCATGGTCTTTATGTTGAAAGACGTTCCAGTATTTTCAGCTTTAATACCTGTTTAGTCTGTCAAATTCTGACTGATTTTGATCAAACTGTTGGAAAATCAGGCTCAGAATATATTTGGGCACAATATATGGATTTGGATACAGAGTGCCTAGATAGCTTTTTCAAAATTCAGCTATGTGACTCGTGACAAGGCTTCATCCGTGACATCCAGAAATTACTTCTGAAAATTGCAGTCATGTAGCCTTAGCGCTTCTCTCCAGATTGGTCAATTCTGTTGGTTTGCCAGTATAAGAGGCACAAAAAAATTTATATATTTGCAGGTGTACCAGGATGTATGAATCAGTTGGGTAGCACACCTCTAAAAAGGTCATGGCTAATAACAAAGAAAATGTACCTTTTACAGAATAGCTACACGAGGAGTGAAAATGCCCTAATTTAAACACTATTACCCACTTCATAATTTAGAACTGATCAGGTGCCCAGTCATTTTTTATCAGTGGTCTGTCTCCAAAAAGATTATTTTTACAGTCTTTTCAGGGACCACACTTTAAGTGAACTTCAATGCCTGGTTCCAAGTTATCGTGCCTTGATCTGTTGATCAGTGGATCAAGCCTAGAACATTTCACAACCAGTCACAGAAAACCTTGACTGTTTGCCTGTAGTCATAGAGCTTTCAGGTACAGGAGCTTCAACTCTTCGTCTCGATATTCTGACCCAGTCTTCACAAAAGATGATATGAGAAGACTTGATGTTTTACCGTGGTGCCTTTCAGGGTAATACCTACAACTTTCCTCTGTTCTGAGCTCTCCCCACCCACATCTGACTTTGCACCACATTAGTCTAATCTTAGAGATGCCACGCTTGGAGTGAATTATGTAACTGATAGCAGCATCGCCTTCCCTGGAGGATATTAAACATCTTACAGCACTTGAAGGGAAGACTAAGTACTAACCCTACTGCTGAGACCAAGGCTGCTTCTTAAAAAATTGTTCATTAATACCGAGAGCTCTGCATGCGCTGCCACCAGCCTGGGCAGGGCACGTTTTCAGCAGTCAGGTGGTGACATGAGGTCAGAGGCAGGAGAAAGGGGGGCTGTTTCTGAGCTGTCTCACGTGTTTGTACGTATATATGTGCATCTGGCTAAATTAACAGGTGAAACTTGTCTCATTCCACATCTGAGTTTAAATGTGTGGTCTTTATTTGCACTGTCTCTTCAGTCCAAACTTGCGTGGAGGGTGAAAGGCTGAGCAGAAGTCCTCGCTATTATTTGTATTTGCTACATAGCTGCACCGTTGCCATTATCTAGCGCGTTTTTCAGAGTATCTCCAATATTTTTGTATTGTGGAGTGAAATCTCAACTTGGTTTTCATCTCGGTCTCCAGTCTTTGACTCCACATTCTTTTGTCAGCATTAAAACCCTGGAACATTGTGCTGGGTTTGGTTTTGAAGTGTTTTGTATCTTGTGTGCACAGCTGAGCCTGCTTTTTTACTGTGTAGCCGCCAACATCACGTTCCCAAGGGAGGCTGGTAAAACATCAAGTGATAGCACAGTGTTTATTTTAGCTGATATTGTCGTGAAAGTATACTGTTAGTCACTTACTCCACAAAAATGTTGGTGAGGGAGGTATTACAAAACCTGGGAAGAAGTTGGAAGTTTGCCCTGAGTTTGTGTGAGGATCCTGAAAAGGAAAGCTTCTGCTACCTTGGTCCAGGGGCAGAGCAGAGATCCTGCCTGTTCATAACCCACTTTGTCTCTTTCCTCCATGATCAAAGTAATTCGTGTGAGAAAATAAAATAAAACAAACTAAAACGTGACGACAACCACAGAAATCCCTCTCTGTACAAAATCTTGTGGTAAGTTTGAAAAGGTACAGATGGTTTTGGCAAAGAAAAGGTGCCTGGGGAGAATGTATGTTTTGAGGTAAATTTCTGCAGGAAACTCTGGATGGGATTTTGCATTCATTTTTAAATGTAAATATCCACAATGAATACATAGGGTAGCTTTTTTTTGTTTCCAAAGTATGCCTTCCTTGGAACAAAAATAAATCTGAAACCTTGACACAGAATTGTATTTCTCCAATAACGGCAAAGCAGATCCCTTGCTTCCAAGGGCTCTTGACCTAACCAGGCTAGCAAACTCATGTTGTAGGGTTATCAGAGCGACATTTTCCTGTGAAATTAACCCATTCTGATGAATCATCAGTGGTCCATGTTTGACAGATATCAGTAATTGGCAAGAAGGTCAACACTCCAGTGATGGAAAGCTGATCATCTAATGAGTGCACTCACCAACGTGTAAAAAACTGCTTTCTCTTTCAGGGCTATAGTTTCTTCTACTGCCTACGAGCTGTGGTGTATCTCCTTAAAAAAAAAAAAAAAGGTGGGGGAATCCTAAAAATGTAAGTACTTTATTCTTTTTTTAACTGTTTCACCAATGATGCAAGAAGAAATATTTATTGAGGTGTAATACAGCGTGCAATGAGGGTATTGATTTTACGTGTAAAGCTGAGTGTACCATTAAGTGGAGCCGGGTGGTTGAAAAGGATGGTGCTGTCTCTCCAGCCTCCTGAGATACTGGTTGCCTGATCTGCCACTGATCTATAGCCCTACATCCTGCCACCGCACGTGGCCCTCTCTTCTGGATGCGAGGACCTTTCTCTCCCTCTTCCCCCCCTCACCTGTACCCCCCTCTGTTTCAGCTCTGTCCACTGTCATTAAGAAGAGAGCTAATCTAAAAACAACGTAGGGAACAGTGTGAACAACCACAAGGAGAGTCACTTAAACAAATGAATTTGTAAAACTCTATTGTTCTAAGCCTGTCCAAGCCAGGACTGCAGTTTGAATTAAACATAAGGTGACTCTTTTCACCGAATCAATAAGTGCAAATAACATAGCTTGCAACCGTGTTTTATTTCCCAGGCAAAAATGGTTCTTAACAGCTTTCTGAAGGCTATGCTTCAGCCACCTGCTGCTAAAGTTGTTTGCTTTTTCCTAGAAAATTTTATCTTATATAACATTAACACAGACAAGTATGCAGTCAGCGTACTTGTGCATACTTGGCGCTAGATGTTTCCTGGATGTTTGAGAGTCATATTTTTTAACGAACATTATAACTTTCTACAAAATTCCTTTTAGCAATTGTAAATGACAGGGGTAGAAGGTGGCGAAATGGAACTGTGGGAGTTTTTCTCTCGTCCTCACTCAAGTTTAGCTGGGTTTTGGAGACAAAGGCGATCCTCCCTGTTATTGAGAAATGTCAGCTTGCTGCTTTAGCGTGAACCTCTGCTTTGCTTTTCTAATACTAGTTTTCACTGCAATATCCTGCTCTCTCGCTATTATTCCCTGGTACATGTGCTCTTGTATTTGACTTGCTGCAGGGACCCTAAAGCGTGTATTTTTCAGTACTTTGCAAACACACTGAAGCACACTGTAATACCAGTTGAATTTTGCAGCTGGCATATGAATGTATTGTAGTCCCAACAGGAGAGTGATTGAAATGCAGACACTGAGAACAGCTGCTTACAGTGAAATTACGTTTCCCAGTTGGTTTGTCCTGAGCACAGAGGAGTTCCCTACAAAAAAACCCAGAAAACCTCTGTTTGTGCTTTTGTTTAGACTGTTCTCCTTCCTAGAGGTATAAACTCTGGACCAAGGTTCCACATTTGCTTTTTCCACAACATTCCTGCAAGAAGGATAACTATGATGAAAATTTTCTCCACCAGGACCTTTTCTCTCTTCTGCTATTGTTTTATCCTCGCCAGGCAATCAAGTAGTACGTTACTTTATGCCCTCCCCTTGGTGTCCTTCATCAGCAAAATTGCTAGGTACTAACAGTGAGGACTGATAACCTCCAGTATTAGAGATCATTAGAATTTTATGGGATTTACTTTCTGCTCCAATACTCCCATATATTACAGATCACTACCACTTTTCAGTCTGTCTCTCTGCATATTTAATCAATTCTTAACTAGCAAGCAGGTAAATGAAGGATTGAAGTTTCAGGTGCTTTATTTTGAAATGCTCTTTCTGAATCTAAATCACAGAATGGTAGGGTTTGGAAGGGACCTCTGGAGATCATCTAGTCCAACATGCAGGGTAAGAAACAGAAAATGTTATTTTGCATAAGTCAGTATACGCTTTGGGTGCTAATTTACACCAGAGGAGGTTCTTGGGTGACATATAGTATCTGATTTTCAAGTTTGTCTCTTAGAGACAGTTCTACAGCTATAGATTAAAGCTGTTGTATGGACAGAAAGTAAACTGCATATTTGAACTTGTTGTTGTTGTTAAATCTAAACCTTTTTTTCCTGTAGAAGTGCTGAAGGGGAAAGAAAACATCCAAAACCTAGTCCAAATTGAGTCTTTATGACACAACAAAAATAAAAAGTAAAAGCCAGACAAAATGAACATGTTTTTTATTGTTATTAAGAAGAATATGGATCTGGACTGACAGCTTGTAAACTAAGATGCAACTTGATCTGATTTCAAATGACCAAAATGTTTTACTGTCCTCAAAACGACCCATGGAAATCATGACGTTTTGTTAAATGATTCAATACTCAGGGGCCTGATTTGCCTTCTTAGTAAAAGGAGATTATGCCTCAGAAGAAAGTTTTGTGTTTTCATGTGGTTACCCTTTGAATCAACTATTAAAAGCAAAAGAAAACAAGCTGTACCTCAGCAGCCATGCAGAGACATGTGCTCAGGTGATCTATCCATATTTTGGCCCTCATCCTCTCCACTGTGTGCTCCTTTTTAACCTGATAGCCCAGTTACCCAAACCTTCCCCCCACACCCCTATTTGCTATTGTGTCTCCATCTCTCTCTCCGTGCAACCTTTGAGGTGGTTAACGGAGGACTTGGGTATTTTGGAAGAGATGCAGTTTATCAAAGGTGCAACAGTTTTCTTTTTAAATGACAGCCTTTTCACAAACATGCCTTCCACCCTAGCTACTAGTGGTTTGATCAACAGCAAGGGCAATAAAATTTCTCTTTATTTACACAGGACTGATGCTTTCTTGAGTATAAAGTGACAGACCTTGTCAGGTGCAACTTTATAGATAATTTGTAAAAGCTTAATGAACATTTATTACTCCCCTACTATTAATTATATGTGTTTATAAAATATGTGTTAATAGAGGTGGATAAATGTATACATGTGATTGTAAAACTAAATGACCAAGACATAAAACAAAACTGACAGAAAGATTCAATAGGGAAAGAATAACCAAAGGAAAGCGGGCTCATTATTTATACATAAAAAAACACATCAATATGATATTTGAGTTGCCCTGGCAGTGGAGTCAGCCAGGAGCCGCTATTACCTCTCAGCAAATGATATCAGGCATCTCTGCTGGTTCCCAAGCCTACAACTCCGAACAGAGAGATTAGACAGGAGGTACTTAAGTAACAACTACCACCAAGTGAGTGAATGACTGTAGAGTATAACCAAGTGCTTAATTTTTGACAGAAAAGCAGCATCTCCTTAAACAGCATGTCTGACATTCCACAGATGTAAACAGTGTATTGCATAAATACTATACTTTCCCTCCCCAAATGATGTTTTGCAAGTATTCTTTAGCAGCCCCTAAACCAAATTGTTTATAAATGTGGCAGTGGAAAAGCTGCATCCATTAACTTTATCTGAAAAATAAAAAGAACCCTGCTGTTAGTTACGGAAGTGAAAAATAGCTGACAGTCATTTCTTGGCTCTTGTTGGTTTTAGTGAGCTATTTGCTGTGACAGAGGGAACTATGCAACCACAAAACTGCTGGAAATTAAAAATAACTCTGTAAATAGGTAATATAAAATTACCAATGCTCATCCAAATGAACATGAACTCTTTAGGTACAGCTAACATGTAACACTGATTTATGAGAGAACACCTGAGGGTGAAATTCACAATCCTGTGTGCAAAATGTTGGTGCTCAGTCAACAGCTACCCAGTTCGTTACCTTGGTGCTTGTTCCCTCAAAAGAAATGTCACTGTCTTTTAGCTAGGTCCAGGTGTAATAGATGCCACAAATTTAAATGTAAAACTGTTGGATGAATGTTACTATTTTCAGTGTGATGCTGGTCCAGTCTTAATGCATATATGTAATTGAATTGGAATTGAATTAATGGGCACAAACTGAAGCAGAGGAAGCTCCAGCTGAACATGAGGAAGAACTTCTTCCCTCTGAGGGTGATGGAGCCCTGGCCCAGGCTGCCCAGGGAGGTTGTGGAGTCTCCTTCTCTGGAGATATTCCAGCCCCGCCTGGACG
>Ga0065711_1031972_pt1 | contig 28290 bp, 14 predicted proteins | sample Hoacrofraction12_FD_59098 | JGI IMG/M metagenome (GOLD analysis project Ga0065711, IMG submission 59098) | Hoatzin crop microbial communities from Cojedes, Venezuela - Epithelial fraction 12 v2 (version 2) | ecosystem: Host-associated > Birds > Digestive system > Esophagus > Crop | place... | reverse complement strand
GCCCTTCATGTTTTTCCATATTGTAGTCATGAAAAAAGTAGTCACAAAAGCTAGGGATGTGCAGATGCCTGAAGCCTGCCAACAACTGCAATTCCCTCCCCCCTTCTCAACCTTTATCTGCAAAGCAAAAAACAGTCCCCTCATCTAATTGAATATCTAACTCCTTTTTCATGCTAGAGGTTACTGTAATTCTCATGTATTGAAATTGGTCTAGTGGTCTGTTATGGAACATGGTAAATGACTCCCTATGTAGCTGTGATTGATCTCTCAGAGAGTACGTAGTTTGTTGCCATTTTGAAATGTCAGGAACAATGCACAGAAATCAGGTTTTCAACTAGGATTTTTACCTAAGTCTTCAAAATTGCAGAGACCTTTTAAAACTGATTGCTTAGATTAGAAGCACAGAAGACAGAAGGAATGCTTAGTTTTGTGTGTGGCTGTGTTGGTAGACATCAATCCTCCAACAATATAAACATTTGCACTTTTATTCTCTTTGGTTTTTGAAAACTTGTTGGAGATAAGAATTATAATAAAAAAATCTTTAAAAATTGAGAAGGCTTTTAAGCTCCTTAGTTCCTCCCTTCCTGAGGAGGCATGACTGATTCATCCAGGAGTAATGAAGTTACATTAACAAAAGTGTTGTATAGCTGTGGAAAGAACAAAACACAGGTGTACTTATGTATAGTGCTAGGTGTAACTTTTATGGTTTTTTGCATCAGAAACATCTTTTACTGTGGCAGCTGTGGTATAGATATTGAAAAAATGCTAAGTAGAAGGTCTGTTAATTGTTGAAATAGGCGATGGTGTGCTCTTTGTTTACGCCAAATCTTTTTCAGTAAAGAAGATTTAAGTCCAGTATGTTAGCTGAAGGTTTGTGCAGGAGTCTCTCAGCAGGTGATTTGGAATTTGCTGAAGATGGTTACTAACTTTCTATGCAAAAGTGCTCATTGCTTGGAAATGGTATTGATGGCATATGGGCTTGAGAGTTCTTTTCTAACCTGGTCAGAGGTTAAAATTACTGCATGGTTGCCACACTTGGAAACTGCCTAGCATTCGAACAGTACAAACTGTAATACTGTAGAGGTTCACTGGCAGGGAGGAAGCCTGCCTGCCTTGTAGTGGCTCGTGTGATATCTGAATTCAGCATGAAGGGAACTTGTGGACAAACAAACTGGCTGCTCGAAAATGGGTACAGCTAGTAAAAGCTCTAGCTAGTACTGGTTAGAACAGAATCAATCATGATAAAACACGCAAGTTACAGTAAGGGAGGCAAGAACAAGCGTTTGAAAAGGTTTGTGCTTCAAGTAAAACCAAAGAAAGATGATAACCCTTTCCTTTTCTTTTCCTCCTAAAGTATCTGCTGTTGTGTTCTTCTTTAAAATAAATAAATAAAACCATGTGAAATTGTTACTTGAAAATTGGTGTGAAGTTCTTTGTTATTTACACATAAACAGCCTTCGAAAGGAAGCTGTATAATTTTCTACCAGGGAATTCTGTTTCCATGCATTTGATAATTGTAATGTTGTTGATTGAAATATTTCGGCAGGAGATACATTTTATTTTAATAACCTTATTTAAAATACTTCTCTTTGTGTGGGTGGGCAACAATTGCAAACTCTCATTCAGTGGGCTACATTGTATTTTGTTACATTTTGGCAAAAAGGTGAGTATGGATTTATCTTTTTTCTCACATTTTAGTGTGGTTTTTAATTTTTCCTGTTGGTGCAGGGCAGGTGGTTAGCTTAACACCAACTAAGCGTAATACGGCCAAACGGGTTAATTATCTGGGTTTAATCCCCTGATATTCTTCAGGAAACTTCCGCATATTTCCTGCTACCCTCAAGATATGGTGAGCCTCATTTGTAAGGTTGCTAAAACAATCTGTGTAGTGTTGCAGATAAAGAATTATTTGGGAACAGATGAACAGCCTCTCGGAAATGATGTCTTCTCCATAACTCTTCCAAATCTACTGTGTCAGTAAATGCAGGCCATGAGCTTCCACCTCTCTGGGGCTACGATGCTTTACGACAGCTACAACGTTAGAATAATTTTGATACTTTTCAGCCAGGAGACTGACGGTAATGAGTTTGCAGTTGGTGTTTTAGCTTTATTGACCTTAACTAAAGTGCTACTTCAGACAGAAAGTATTGTGGGAAAGAGGGGGCTTCTTGTCATATCTGCTGCATGTCTGGGTTGGTGTGAAGTGAGGAATGGGTGAGAATGGCATTTCTGCTAATATTCCTTGTGAGAGATGAGTGTGCATGGTAGAAAACTTATTCTGGGTTACCTGCCTGGAGGAGAAAGCAGGGTTTTATGTGACAGCTGCCATCTTGGCTTACAAATTAGTGAGTGAACTGGTTCTGTGAGTTATTACAGTGTTACGGTGCAGAGCTGTGTCCCTGCAATTGCCGCAGATGCCGTTGGCACTGATTATTGACAAGGGGATGCAACATGGCTAGAGCAGTTGGTTTCTTCTTCAGGGAAGATGAGACGTGATGTAGGAATGGTCAAGATGTGTCTTGAGCTTCACGAATAAGGCAGTATGTAGTCATATTTCAGAATGTGTTTTGATTTTAAAGATGTGCTTGTTTGAGGGGAGGAGGCATCTACTTCATCTAACTTCCGTCATGTAACTCAGATTCCTATGTTAGAAGCCTATTTTTCCTCTGGTCAGTGGAGATAGGCTTCTCTGTAAAGCAATTCAGAGCAGCTGAATTGGATTACCTTTGTGATTTACTCCCTGATGGAGCCCACTGTTTTTCATAGAGAGAGCTTTGGGAAGCTGAACTCAGAATACACTCTCTTACGTTAGATATGGTGGAACTCCTCTACCCAACTTCATTAATATTTGCATTGTATGGTGGAAGACCACCTGAAATTCAGTATCATGACACTAAGCCTTTCCTTTTCATTTTAGAAAAACTTTTCCATAACACACTCATGATGAATAGTCAGCAAATATTGCAATTACTGTAAAATGGTGCTTTCAAAATTTTTTCGTATTAGTGTATTTATTTTGTCATCGAAAGTAACAAGCTCTGGATGCTTTTTAGTATCACATTCAAGATGGGATACTAAAATACACTATTGTTCTGCATGCATGAAAATATTTATTATGACAAGAGGCAAAAAGAACTTAAACAGTTGTAGGGAATATGTGATTTTGTCTCTGCAAAAATAGTCTTAATGCTGACTGTAACTCATGTATTTCAGTTTTTGATGTCTTGCAGTTGAGAGACTTTTTGAAAGTATCATATGCATGCTTTCGTTTTTGTATGAAGTAATTAGTTGGCTGAATTGAGTAAAACCTCTCGTGTGTGGGTTTTAAGGATGTGTGTACAAGCATTTGGGTTCATTTGACTTATTAATACCTAAAAATGGTAACAGTCACAGTGTATAGGATAAGTATTGCTTTTGGATTTCCATCGCTGATCAGTGGAATTGGTATGTAACTGCAAGAATAATTGCAAGCAGCCAGGCTTTCTCCCTGGTGGATAGTTAAGCAGATTTTTGAATAGTTCTAGTGAGTTGCGTTGGATTGCTTTGTGTACTTGAAGTTAATCATTGGCAAAGTGTTTTATTGCATCAGGGTCAGCGTGTTCACTTCCTCCAAGGATCCCACTTCTATTTATCATAATCTGTTTTTCAGTCTTTTTATAATTTCCAATTTAAGGGGCATATGTTTTGTTGCTTTTTAAAAAACCAAAACATTGAAGGAGATCACCTCCAGTGTCAGGCATTTGCTAAGAGTTTATTTCAGGTTGTTCTACATTTCCTAAAGTACAAGCAGAAAATTCCTAGCCCCAGGGACCTGCAGCCTGATAGGAGGCAATGGGAAACAGGGAGGCAGTGTTCATCTGGCCAGGCCTGGGAAGGGAGCCCAAAGGTTGCTGCGGTAAGATCACAGAGTGACTCAAGTTAAGCACATACGCATCTGGATTCAGTTGTTTCGGTGTAAGAAAAGAATTGCTCACTAAGCTGAAACAAAACATACTGAAATAAACATACATTCTTGGAACTTCTTGCTTCAGTGATTTTCATGTGAAATACGAAATATTAAAAATTAGTCCAGAGTTGACAGTGTTTATACTGTCTGTTGCTCCTGTCTCTTGCAGTAGTGTATTCTTAGTGCTCTTGATCAAACAGCTGGTGTTTTTCATGCAAAAGAAATGTGCCATGGAGAGCAGCAGAATGGCCAGAGACACTTTGGCTGAGATTGGACAATGGTATTAAATGAGAAAATGTTTAGAAGGCTATGTAGTCTATTTGAAATATGGAGTTGTGTCTCTTTATAATCCCATAATGAAAGTAAAATCAAATACGTATATCACAGAGTGGTACATTCAGTTGACAAGTGTGGCTTGTCAGAAAGGACATAAAATAAAAAAGTATTTTAATGAACTATAACTCTTTCCTGGGAATATTTGAGTTTACAGTAGAGACAAACATAAATGAAATATTCTTAGAATAATTTACATGATGGTAAGCTGGTGAGCTCAGTGGACTTTCAAGGCTTCATCCCTTCAGAGGATAATACATACATATATCTGGAGATAAAAATACTTACAGTGTCTGAATGACTGATTTTACGAGCTGTCCTATTGTCAGAAGCACAAATCTGCAAAATTAGAGAATTCAAACCAAGAAAGCCACTGTCTTACTCAGAATATTGAGCTAACTATAGATTGCACAGGCTCTGGCTTTATTCTTTGCTTCCAGTCTGTGAAATATTTTACACCAAAAAAATAGGGTGTATAACGTTGGAAAAGGGCCTGAGGGCTCAGACAGCAGCATGGCAGTGACCTGTAATATCCTTGGAGCTGAGAGAAGACCCTGGCAGCTTGGGAGCGGGGCTTCATCGGGCACTCAGAGCTCAGCGAGGCATCGACGCCCCTTCCAGCTCAGCACGACCTTCGCCTGTCTTCATTTAGGGCTCAGGCTTGAGCTGGTGTGCTTTCTGTGCAGTGCTTTCTACATGTTTGTAAAGGCAACTTTTAAAATTTCACAAAACTGTCTGAATAGGATTATTGACCTAGTAATGCTGGACAAGGCACACTTAGCATTTGAAGAAGTGACAAGAATATCCTTGATCTCATCTCACTGTGCATGTATGTATGCTCTAAGACAACAAAGGTCACAAAATTATGTCTACAAACTTAGATACGCTTGCTTGAAAGTTGCCTATTGACAGTATACAATGTCACACTTAACCAATATTATGTGTTATTTGTAGAGATACAAGTGTATACTTGCTTAAAATACTTAAACATGAATTAGTAGGCGACTATTGAAACAAGTTCCCAAGCTATTTGATCTGTAGGTATCTATTTCTGATACTACAAACACCAGTTTTGTTGTGAAGGACTGCGTGTTACACAGGTCTTTTAAATGACATGATACCATAGTTGGCTATATTGGATCGTGAAACAGGGTATAGGCTTTGGTTGCAGTGATGTTTTGCAGAATGTTTTGACTGAATCTGTTATTATTTTGTAAAACAGTTTTATGGATGTTTTCATCTGTTTACTTGAAAACCAATTATTTTAGGTTGAAATTAAAAATATATTTTTTTAATAGAAGTGAAGGCAAATTAGCAGTCCTTTCTGTCTTCAGATTTAAACCACTAGTATTTTCTTGGGAACAGGTATTTTCTGCGGGTAGTCACATTTTGACTTTGAGATGTGTTGCTTGGAGTATATTTAAATGGAGATTTTCATCCTGTGTCTGTGGAATATTCTTTTCTGTTCATTATTTGCAGAACTAGTCAGTCCTTGTAAGATTCAACTGTGTAGACTTCTCCTGATTTTATGCCAATCTGTGAAGATGGAACAGGGAATGACAGTGCTAATTATAGTCTCTCATGCTTACTCATGCGCATACGCTTGCATTTGCAAGTGTAAAATTCAAGCTGTTGTGCGTGTTTCTCATTGCGCTCACTAAAGATATATTTGCTCAGAAATATTAAACGTGTGCTAGAGATGTTTGGGAAATTTTGAAACAAATCGGGAGAAAGAATGCATTGCAAAATCACTCAGGTCTGACTCTGTCTGTGGCAACTCCAAAAGCAAAAAGCATGGGCTGGCAGGGAGGATAGAAAGTGTGCAAGCTTTTTTCACAAAGCTTTTGTTTAGAGATAGAGTTTTGAAAAACTGGCATCTTTTTTTCGAGTGAGCCTGGTTTTGTCTTTCTTTATTTATTTTTAATTTCAGAATACATATTATTTGTATTTTGTTATAGATTAGCTGTTAAAAATAATTTGGAATGCCCAGTTTACCGTTACTGTGCACTAGTACCAATTTTGCATAAAAAGTTGACGAACAGCAGATTTAATTAAATCTAATTAAGTGATCATAACCTAGTATCGTGTCTTGTGTTTAGCCTATTTTTACTAGCTGTTTAACAAGCATTTGCACTGTCATGGAAGTTTTTTAATCTCATTTACCCCTGTGTAAATATACTACTTATGGCCTCTGAACTGCAGTGCAGAGAGACAAGCAGTGAGATGGGTCCACCTTCTACAAGCATGTTCTCTATGCAGTGCAGGACCAGACCTTCACAGAGCAATAGCTAGATTCTGATAAAGTCTGAATTATACACAGTGTGAATATTTGTACCCTGAGGGCATCTGTCCCCTCCTTGATGTGGCGTATCAGATCACATCTGTAAGCATATGTAGCCAGTATTGAGATTGAGAGAATTCTCAAAACACAATTGAGAGTGATTTGTAATCCCCTTGCTGGAATCTATTTCTGAGTTATTTTTCACATACTCATTTAGTTTAAAGCTATGTCTATTAAATTAGGTTGCCTTTTCTTCAAATACATTTTCTCAGCTTCTCGGCTTCTTAAGATAAGAATGAGTGAAAACCAAATGTCACGTTGTGACCTTCTAGCTTTCTGTTTAGTACTCCAAATCAATCACAAAGATTTATATGTTGTATCAAATGCATATTTAAAATGCAATCTGAACATAGAGGTGTGATGATGAAATGGTGCAGAATCAATAAAAATCAGCTACAGTTCTTGCTGTTTAGCTGCATTGTGTTTCAGCATAGAGATGAGAGAAAGCTAGGGTCCTAGCTTACAAAGGAGAGTGATACTAGCGTGGTAGCTGTTAAAACATTTGTCCTGCAGAGCCCAGCTTGTGTTAAATATTCAGTTCATTGCCCCGCAACTCCAAACACGTTCCTTTGCAGGATTCTTTCCCCCTCAAAAAGCATTTGCATCAAACGGTGTCAGTTCTGTTTGGTACAACACACTGAGATGTAGGGGCTGATCAAGTATAGCTAATGCTACAAATTTGGAAGCCAGTTGGTAGAAGCACCAGGCTTCTCAAGCATCGTTATAATATTTTTATTTCACTGGAGTGTCTTGATACAATTGAAAGGCATGTGTTTGAAAGCAAGATCTTCTAGTTTGCTGTAATGCCTCGATGGGGTTAAACTGACTCTCGGTTTCCAACTTTACGAAAAATGCTTTTGTGATAGGCACTTTAGTCATGGGGTATGTCATGACTATGGATAGTCACCTCCCTCAGAAAGAAGGTGAATATTAAAGGCACTGTCACAGTAAATACAGCTTTTTCTGTACAAAGAGGGAGTCTTGGAGGTGGAGTATTGTTCAGCTGCTATTTAAAACACTCCTTTTAATTGATGCATATTTTCAAAGGCATTCATGGGCCTGATTTCAATATTCTGACAACTGATGCCTTCCTGCATTCTGTGTTCTAAGGAAAATGACTTCAAGTGTAATAAACTTCTGTCGTCTTAATGAGAGTTATAAAAAGTAGCTTGTAAACAGGATTAAACATGCCAAAAGACATACTTATAAGAATCTTACATTTTAATGCAAACCCAGCATGGATGCCTCTGTGTGTGTCTGTGTGTGATGAGAGGCTAGGTCTGAGGATGTAGGATCCCTCATGCCAATAATAAGCTGTAGTGCTTCCAGGGTCAAATTCAGTGTTTAGTTCAGGTGGCTGTTTGTACACGACTGTTGGGTTTGGGTATATTTATTTATTTGAAGTCTTATGAACAGCAACCTGTAGTTCGCACCATGTGTCAGCTTTTTAGTGACCAGTATAAAACCAGCTGATACTTCTGGTTTGTTTCTCTGCATGGAGGTGAGCTTGTGCTGTTTAACATCTCTGTCGGCATCTGCTCTGAATACCCCTTTAACAGAAGCATCTAGTCTCAGGAACTTCTCTTCCGGTGCGTATTAGATGATGATGATTGTAGGGAGTCCTGTGTTGTTACTTCATATTGCACTACTTGACAACGAAACACCTTTGAATATTGGAGCATTTTTAAGAAAGAAAAGAACACGGTAGAATTTCTGTGACTGTTTGTTTTTTTTTCTTCAAGCAATTTCAGTAGAAGCCCTAAAAGCAGAGATCTAGAATAAAAAAGAAAAGAAAGTAGTGAAAAACATGGAAAAAAAGGAAAGGCAAAGCATTTAGGAGGTGGTCATAGGGCTTGGGATTGGCCTTATTTTGTTTCTGTTGTTCTGATTTATTGAAAATATTCCGAAAATAAGTATTCAAAACAGTAAGTGGAAATGTGCATATACTGATTATCCTTAAAGATTCAGTAAAAGTGTAGGGAAGTGTTATTACAGCAGTACTGATGGAACAGGAAGAGAAAGATGTATTCTCGGGATCTCTTGCTGCAATTTTGGAGCCTTTTTGCCATACTTCCAACACTAATGTGATAAAAGCTTTCAGACATCTCTGTTTGATACAGATCTTTCTTGTGCCATCTTCCTGCCGTCCTCTACATAGGTCAAGGAGTGCTGAAGCTTTGGCGAGAGCATGTTTTTGTTTTTTTTTTCCCTGCGACTTTCTCTGGCAAATGGCCCACGAGAAAATAGCCTTCATTTGTACTTTAGACATAGAGCCAGCATGTAATTCATCAAATGCATCTGTTATCAAAGTGCAGTGGAAGGTGGGGAAGGAGGGAAGAAAACCAGTGAAAAAAGCAGAAAAGTGAAGTTTTTTTGGGTGGAGTATGTTGGGTGTTTTTGGTTTTGGTGGATGTGTGGTTTTTTTGGGCTTTTTTGGTTTTTTTTGTTTTTTTTTAGAAGGTATGTAACAAAATGCTGCTTTTCTTTGTGGTGTCCCTTTTTCTCTAGAGAGCTGATATCCCTGGAGCACAAAGGTGATTGTTTTGGGAAACTACCAGGTATTATGTAATAAACAAATTTCTTTATCCATTCTGACTAATAGAAATTACTGTTTCAAGATGTAAAAATAAATGGTATGGACAACTTAAAATTAGAGGTGATAGAGGAATGACTTCCCTGATAGCTTTCCCGGAATTTCCTTTTTCTATGAAAATATATCCAAGCATTAAACAATATACACTTTCCTTCCAATCCTGGGAGCAGAACTGCTCTGGACAGTTCTTTAGTCCCTTCCTGTAGAGGAAGCACAAGAAGTGAGTTATGAAATCAGGCTTGGAAGATGCAGATTTCTCCCGGGTTCATCCCTGAAGGGTGGAAGGCTGGTAATAAGTATCACAAAGCCTCATACGTTGGTTCTTAACAGTGTTGAAGGGAATAAGCACTGCTCTCTTGAGGCAGCATGAGCAGATGCTAGCCTAAACAGGAAATGATGGGAAAATTTATGAAGTCTTCCCCTCGCCTTGGAACTATTCACAGTGCTGTTGGGCATGTAAGGTAAATGTACGATGAGATTTGACAGCCACTTAAATTGTGATGCTTGCTAAGTGCAAGGATCTGTGTATCCTTGATTTGGCTAGTGCTGGCTGCACAGTTATTGTATCTGGAATGCAATTAGTGGTGACAGGGCAGCCTTCCCCTGTGCAGAGATGTTCAGTTTGCAAAACGGCACAGATGAGCTTGCAAAAATCTGATGCAGAATGTGTGTGAAGGAGAGAAAGGGCTTTGTGTAGCCTTGCGGTTACAGGAAAGAGATGGGGGGAGCAGTGTGAAAACTTCCTGAAAAAATTTGGAAACATGTAAAGGTTCAAATGTTATCCTTTACTCATCTCGCAAGAGAACAAATTTTAGCCTTTTGCTCTGTAAGGAAGGAAGGAATAATTTGTTTGAAACCCTGCGGAAATGGTGGAGTTCCCTTACATGTACACAGGTGTTTCCTGGATAGAATGCAATGTATCCATATATTAGCATATAGTTTTGCATATCTTTGGGCATTCTTTGGAGCCAAATAGGTGAACGAGCTTTTCTTAGGCTCACAGTTGGTGAAGTAAATGAGCAGCTTTTCAGCCCAAGTGTACCCTGATTATTTCTAACACTAGTATTACTGTTTTTGTTACAAAACCTTGCTTCGACACTGTAAAGATGAACGGGGATGCTTTTCATAAGGGTAGCAAATTAGCAGCAAAGAATGTGGACATTTAGTGTTTTTGACAAAGCCTTACTTAAGTCATCCCCTGGGGGGTGAAGGTGAACAAACCATTTGAGACAAGTTTTAAAACTAAACTGAGCAAAATTATAACAAGACAATGTACTACCATTTTATTTTTGACTGTTGGGGGTTCTTACATGTTGCAGCCATGGTCAGAGTTACTTAAATTCCTTAGACATCCATGCTACCACCAGAGGCACGATCCTGCCCTGGCCTTTGTCCCAGGCATTAGCATTGTGTTCCTCACCATAGCTGCATCATGGAAAAGTCACTTTGCTTTTGTCTGGTTAGTTTTCAACTAGTTAAGTTCTCTGAGTTGATTTATTCTGTGCCTTAATAGCACCCATGCCAGCAGGAAAGGGTGAGGGGCAGTGAGAGTCAGGTGGGTGGGAGAGGAGGCCAGAGCCTGTTTGCGGTGGCAGGATGAGTTGAAGTGTCTCACAACTGTTTGCTGAGGGATTTGGCAAGCCTCAAAAAATAAAAAGAAAATAAACATATTTTGTTTCGGCTGTTAAGAAAGGAAATACTTTAAAAGGAAAAAAAATATAAAGGAAAATGATTGGTGTATTGCAGTACTGAAAACAAGGAACAGGCTCATGCTACTAGATCAGGTCTGCAATCCCTATTCCTTTACTTTTTGAATATTTTTGGGGCACGCGCATTTATGACTGGTAAGCTTTCTTAATGGGAAAGCAGTGTGACAGCCAGGAGGAATTTCCAGCTGGTGCAGAATATGCTGGTGCACCAGCCAAGCAGCGTAAATTGATTAGGATGCAGGTTGCAACTCACACTCCAGATGTTGTTCTGCCTCCCTCTGCAATGCCAGACTGGACTGCACTCCTGAGTGCTGGTCTTTAACCCCCCCTCCCTCGTCTGGCCTTGTGTGCAGGCTTATAGCAGGGGAATGTGAGGCTCCATGGGAATTTCCTTTTTTAAGACCTCAGGGCTTGTCTGACCTGTGATTTTGCGTTTTAGGGCATTGCCATACACATAACTGTTTTTCTGTGTGGCTGGTGCATTGCTGCCAGGTAGAATTCCCATTTCTTGATTTGAGGACTGTGTTTCAACAACCCAGTGAAGTTGTATAAAACGTATTTAACAATTAGTAAACAACCCCTTGAGCTAGCTCATGTATTTTTCCAGTTAATTTAGTACTTTGCTAAACACAGCTATGCTGTCCATTTCTAAATCTGGTACTCATTATGTATCTTTTTCTGTCCGTACAGCACATTTGAAAAGGGTTTTGCTAATCACAGTTCAATAGTTCAGACCTATTGTATGTTGAGATCATTCTAATTGCATTCTTGGGACATACATTGAGCTGGATGGTGATGCTTATTAATCTTTTTTATTGAAATTGCTACCTCTCATTTCATCCATGGAAATGCTTTCTCTCTGAAACACAGCTGCGTTATGATTTGCTATGATAAATGTTAATTGATAAATGATAGTCAGAGTCTCTTGTTTGAACCTCATTACAGATTCCAAATTAAAACTCATAAAGCATTTTTCTGGGTGCATGGATGGTGCAAGACACAGGGGGAAAAATAGGTTTTGGAAAATATATAAAAGATCCCACAAATTGACAGGCAGACCTCATAACATCATGTTTTTAGCACCAGAATGATTCTTATGTTAATCACTAAAGCAAACACTGCAGTGATTCCTTTACTAATGGATTAAAGTGATACGCTTAATAATATGTATTTCCTGCTCATTGATGTGTGAAAAATCTTTATTTCCAGCTTTTGTGAATATATCTAGGAAGGAGGTGATTTATGCTCCTGCTACATGCAGTTTTATCGCAACTCCATCTGCAGCTGCCGTCTAAGTTCAGCAAACAAAATCTCCAAGTAAAGATTAAAAGAAGTTTCCATCTGTGGAAATACAGTAATTTCTGAACTGGGAGAAGTCTGCGTCCCAGTTCTAGTGACCAGATCTCAAAATCATTACACTTTAGCCGGAAGTGGGAGGTCTCTGGAGTAGATTGCTATTTGTGTCCATGGAGTAGCTATGTGTAGCAATGTAGCTGATGAATGTGAGGCCTGCACTGCCTCAGTCAGGTCTTTACACGTTTATTTGCATTAGGAACCTGGTAGAGGGAGTACAAATGCACCGTGATCAATTTGAAGACTTGAAAATGATACAACAGTTCTGATCTGTCATTCAAGTTCATGATTTCAGTAGTTGTCAGTGCAAGATCTGCTGGATTAATGTAAAGGTGTATTTCAGCACGAGGTTTATTTAGCAAGGATAGGAAAGTTAATTTGTGCATATGTGTATTGAAACTCTCCTGGTGCCAGGCGCTGCTATTGATTTAACTTGGCTTAATGCCATAGTTCATTAGAACCAGCTTCATGGATATGTCTACAATAAGTGATACTTTGTACTGGAAAGTGGAAAAGAGCAAGGATTATTATCTGTTTGTTTAATATGTGTACAGCACACACAGTTTTGCTAATCTGAAGTATCATTCTGTGTACATATGGATCTAATGTACGATTAGTTTTTTTGTTAGATGGACACCTATTGCTCTGCATATTTGAAGCCTGTTGACTTCAAAAAATATCATTGCATTTAAAAATGTCCCATGACCCTTTCCACTTAATTTTATTCCAAATTTTTGCTCCCTTTCGAAAAACATCTTTACAGTAAAAAGGGTGCTTTATCCCAGCCTGTGTGATAGTGATGTTGTTTTGAGTTTAACAGGAGTGTTTCGTATACGTTTCTAGAACACAATGTATGTATCTTTACTTATGTTGACAGTGGTTGTGTATTGTATAATGAGCAGTGTGTATTTAAAAATGGAATAAGAGGCTTGCTAGGTTTAAAGTATGAGGTGGAATTGTTTCTGTTACTACTTGGTGCAGCAATGTTGCTTATACTTACTTATGCTTCTGTGCATCATATGTCTGCCTGTTCTAACTCTTTCCATTTACTGTAGAACATGCTTCTTCCAAAATATACTGAAGTCAAAGGCAAAAAAAAAAGTATAATGTTCTGTTGCACAGGTGGGGCTTTCAACAAATAATTAATCTTTGGCTTCCAAATGTCTTAATCCTCGAGAGCTGTAGGAGTTGTATTAAGGGACTAAACCAAAAAGTCTGAGGTCTGAAATTTAATTGATGTTTAGTATGGAGGCTGAAATATAGAAGAAATTAGAAAAAAACCCAATTGGCTCAGCTAATAAGGATTATTGTTTCAATATACGACAGACTGCAATAAACTAATTTAGCTCAAAAACTGTTTTGGTAAGACAAAAAATCAATCAATTTTATTCTGGTTTTGGACATTTTTCAATACAAAGAGAAGATTTAAGGTTCCCCGCAGTTTGCAGGAAAAGATAGGACAGTTGATGCTTATCTTCTCCCTCGGGTGTCCTGACTGACTTTTTGTGAGGTAGGCAATTCTGGGATCGTTCACTTCAGTGGGACAGTGGTCTCTTGGTGAGTGCGTATGTATTTATATGGTACAAAATGTAATTGCTTCTCCAGGAGAGACTGCTGGGGAGAGTCCCCAGGATCTGCCCTGTCAGTGAGGCACTGCCTGGGAATCAGTCCCTGGTTCACCTCTCTGTTGGGAATCGGACAGAGAGGGAAACCGCAGCCTCAGTCTTCCCTGTTGCGGGGAGTTGGATTGGAGGTTATTGTAACCTTGCCAAGGGCTGGCTTGTGCTTCCCCCTATCCTAAGCCCCTTCTGCCTGCATGTCGCCTTCTGTTACGTGCTCACTCACAGCTGGAGGATACCTGCATTCGCCAGGGAGGATACTCCATGAAAAGCAAGAGGGAAGGGGTAGGAAGCTTACCCCAGAGCATGGGTGAACTCTTAACGGGTGTTGAACAACGTGGAGGGTCTGTGAGATGAGCAGTGCTTGCTGTTTTCCCTGCTAGGCAGTGGACAAGTTTTTAAAAAAGAATTTTACTTGATCCATTTTTACTTTAAAGAATTACAGCCTGCACAGTGAAGCAATTGCTGGTAGAAAAATTGTGATCAGAAGACCACTTAGAATATGGAATTTAAGGGCACAGGAATGAAAGACTAATCAAAATTAATAGGCTGTGAGGATGTGGGCTTGAGGGGATGAAGGAGAAGGAACGGGTGTATATGGCAGGTGAAAAGAAGGAGGCGGATGATTTGAAACTGTGGAGTGAGGTTATGCTGTTTTAATAATCTCTTCTATGCCCCTAAAATTGGTCACATTGCTGTGGATTTTAGAACATGAATCAGGCTTTGTTTCTTTGGTCTAATCTGTACAGGTATAGAAGTGCAGTGTTCAGTTAAACTTGTGTGAGCTCCATGTAAGTACTGGGATCTGTGCAAAGGCAGCCGGAAGGAGGCGGATTGGAGATAGCTGAGCTTCCAAAAATATAGTGAGGAAAATGAAATTCTGCCTCTGCACTTCTCTATTAGCAGTAAGGTTTTTTCTCTCTCAAATGTGATAGTCTTTGTCTCTTCTAATATTCCTCACTGTCCTCTCTGTAAGCTCACTTTTCTTTTCAAAACTTACTTTCCTTTATCATCTCTTTTCGTCTTTTTTTTTTTTTTTCCCCTCAGTCCTCTTCTTTTCCTCAGGGTTCTTGTAGAATTCTTAGCCATAACCTTTCGTGCTACCTCTGCTGTTTTTGCTTGCTGTCTTGTGATTAATGGCTGTGCTTCTGATGCTTACTCTTTAATTTCTACAAATGTATCTGGCAGCACCCAGAAACACCTTTGAATGGCTGGAGCTGAAACCCAGATGAACAGCTCTTAGCCTGTTTGCCTTAGGATGGCCATAAAGAGATCATAGCTTGTGGAACTTGTTCAAGAAACACTCTTATTTTGTTGTAAGAACAACGCTAAATAATGAAGCATGCACACCAATTTGTGTGGACCAGAAATGTAGCAGCATGGTTTTCCATACCCTGCTGCTTCATTTATGTATTTATTAGGTTATGTTTAAATTCACAACTCAACTTCTAGGAATGTTTTTTCCGTTACTTTTTTTTTTTTTGAAGATTCAAACTACACTAATTTGTTTCTTCATATACTGTCCTGTTCTGCTAAATTCTGTAGTAAATCTTATGACAGACAACTTAAGAGAAATACAGATAAGGAAGGCCATGTAGTTCAAAAGTTGTTTCCTACAAGGTTTTGTGACCTTGAGTATCATATGACAGTATTTACAATAAAACTTTGAGGTGATTTGCTCTTTTCTTATTTAGAGTAAGATATTGCTTTAGGAAATTGGCTTCTTTAGAACAGTTGAGTAGTTATCACTTTTAAAATTATTTGGTATACGCATCTACATATTACTAAGAGAGAGTGACACAGCATACAATATTTTAGCAGCTGACTAAGGCCCATTACAGACAACTAATTCTGCAAAAATTGGTTTCTTTTCTTTCTGGTAAAAAATGAAGATACAGTATTTTTTCACCTGATTAAATCTACACTGTATTAACTTTCTTGGCCAGTATGTATTTTCTTTATCAATATTGATTTCAGGGAGATAGACATCTTATTTGCTTATTGAAGAGGCCAAGTAGCCCATATTGAGCATTCCTTCATTCAAAGTACAGCTGTAATTTGGTAGTGAGGTTTGTAACGGACTAAATGAGCTGTCTGAATTTTGCACTCCCTGAATAAGATTAAGCAACTTTTTTCCTGGTTTTTAGAAGAAAGAAAATACTGAAAAATTGAAATCTTCATGTACTTTACTGTACAAGATGCAAATTTAGCTTAGGAGATCCACACACAGGCGCGTACACACAGTTGTTGAAGTTTTACTCTTATTTTTAACAATGAATGAATTTGATTCTAAAAATTCACAAGTTTCTGAAATATTCTCCCACATTCCAAAGTGGGAGTGTGCTTTCAGCTTTGACACTGTTTTGATGTTTGACCATCAGTGAGAACCTTGTATCATTTGTCTCAATTTAGCCTTCTGTGATGTCATCATCTGTAACGTGGGTATGTGGCTTAGAGAACACCTACAAACCATTCCAGGATAATTGGATGAAAAAATTTTGAGAAACCTTTGAATGGGTGATGGTTTTACAAGGTAGTTTGTGAAATACCACTTTGAGTTTTGAGTGTTGTGGTTTTCTGAGGTTTTTTCTTTTTTTGTTTTTTGGTGTGGTGTGTTTTTTTTTTAACTTTATGCTCTCTTGAAACATTGTTTAAAACTGTATTAAAATGTATTCCTCTGGCCTTGTGCAGTTTTTCTAAATGTGGGTGTTTTTTTTTTTTTTTCATAGTCTTTACTGGAGGTTCCATATAGCTTGCAAAGTTCATTCTGTATGTCAGCTGAACCTGAGTTCAGTTGTAAAACATGAGGCCTTGGTTTGTTTCTGTAAATTGCTGGGTCATCTTGTTTTACTATAATATGAAATCTAGTGTTTGGTAAACTCCATAAGCTAGCTCTGCTTTAGAGCAAGTAGAGAGTGAGTGTGGTGACACTGGCTGCTTGTGGACAAGACCTTTTGTAGTTGCACTTGCTGTTTAGTTCAGTGGTTGGGTAAAAGTGCTGAAGAGGCTCAAACAAGGCAATGTCCTCCCAGGCTCTGCAATGGAGTTCACACGATCTACTAAGTGCAGAATTCTTCATCAGGTAGTGATGGAGTGGTATATTCACATCAACAAGACTGTATTAAAATACTTGGCATTTCAGCCCAAAGAGAACAGAAAGAGGACATTCAGCTTTTTCAGGAGAGGTCGGTGTGGTCTTTATATCATCGAGGCAAAATTAATACAATTTAACATTGTCTTCTAAAACCAGACTCTACTGTGGAGTTAGTTTCAAGTTGATCTCTACTTAGTAAAATACTTAAACCTAAGATTTTTCTTGCAAACAATGGCTTAGGTGAGATTTTCTTTTTCGTAGTGGTTCTCTGTTATGAGAAAGCAGAGATGTAAAGGAAGGCAGGGGTATTTTATGCATTCAAGCATGCCTAGCTGTTGTACCACCTGGTGGTTTCCCTGTCTGCCTACTGCGGTTCCAGGCTTCTGAGAAGTGGCAGGAATTTGGATATTCAGATCCTTGTGTCTTAGGAAGGAGTACTGAAGGGTGTGTTTTTATCTTTACACTTATCTGGAGTAAAACAAGGAATGAAGTTTGGGTTTTTTTTTTTTTTTTTACTTGTTTGGGTTTATTTGAAGGGATAATGTAATTATAGTAGTTATTCAAAGGCAGTTTTTCCATGTTTCCTGCAGCCATAGTTATAGGCAAGAAGTATTTTCTTTATCTGAAGTGAAAATGTATGCACATTGTAAGTGGTACTGGCACAGTGAAGCATTAGTTTCAACTATTTCACATGTTCTGATTTCTGCTGTCATTCAGCTTGTGCTTAAGTGCTTATGGAGCAGCCTCTTTTTTCTTTTTCTTTTTTTTTCTTTTTTTTTTTTTAAAGAAGGGTACTATTACACTCTTAGAGAAGATGCATTGCAAATATTAAGTGATTGTGAATGTAGTGTTAGAGGATTAAAGCTCAAAGCTCTTTTCCTCAGTACAAATGTAATGGTTCTGTGTTCTGGTCAATATTATGCCACAGATAGTGATACCACAATCCTCACTGACTGTGAATCAAGTCAAGCAGAGAAAATACGGTGTTGAAGAGACTGATAACTGCAATGTCTCCATTTACAAACTACCTGAGGTTCTGTTGATGGCATGACTGCAGCATCAGGCTTCAGGTCTCTTGATGCGAGTCCTTCTGTTTAAAAACCCTCAGGGAAGAAGTACGCAATGAATACTGCCTAGAAGAGTTAATTTGTTCAGAGTTTTGAAAGTAGGGCAATTTTTCTGATTGTGCAACTTGCAAGAGCTGTTCTGTTATTGGTTTACCTTTCATATGTGGGAGATTCTGCTTTTGAGAGGCAAAAACCTTCTGTAGAATGTAAAAAGATAAGGTTTTTATAACACAAATTTCTGATCAGGTATATCCAGGGAAGTGGCAAAAGGTAATACCAGCAGTGCTAACTCTGAAAGTCTTGGAGTAAGCAAAAGCCTTGTTCACAGTTTTTATGTTTGATTAAACATCTTAGAATGATTTTCTGGTGGAGTTATCTCGTTAGGCTATTGTAATACACGTATTAAGCTCTCTAGACTCGTGCCATTAAGCCTCCATTCAGGTGTAATCAGGATCTCAAAACTTTGGTATTAGCCCTCTCATTGATTATATGGGAACGGGTATATTTATGAAGCTGACATTGAATGTCCATAGGTGGCCTGACGTAGCATCTATGTGCATATGAAACGTAGAGTCTGCAGATGTGCAAGGGTCAACTGTCGCGTATTATATTAAAAAGGACAAGTCAGTTACACAGTGTATTCCCCAGGTTCCAGTGAGTGTATTTCTTGTGTAGATCATTACGCCAATTATCCTCCTCCTAGAGTCAGGGAAGGCAAAGCACGGGGGCGTTGAGTTACCTGCCTAAAGTCACAAGAGAGTCTGCTGGTAGGAACTGACTCCACATCTCATAAATCTCTTGTCCATGCTATGTCCGCAGAACCACAATAAGACATTTGTATTGAATTATTCTCTTAAATACTCTGAAATTGCTGCTCTGTTGTTATAGACACTGTATTTCAGAATGCTTTCAGACATTTTTAAGCATTATAATTGCCTATATTCAGAGAAAAGAGGAAAAACCCAGACCTGTTTTCTTTCTTGCACTGAAAAAGGCATTCGTATCCAGATGCAAAATCCCATCCCAAAGCAAATTTTACAGCTCAATTATTAACCCATGGAAAAGAATTCATAATGGAAGTGCTGACAGTTCCTTAATTACAGTGATTCTAATCGAACCTGTAATAATAAGGTAGCACCCAAGTTAGTTGAGCTGCCGCGTCAACTGTCGAACCCAGGCTCATAAAAATCTCTTTCTGAGTGGAAATGTGGTGTAATGCCATTCGAGGGTGACTTGCAGCTGGTGTTTTCAGTGAGCATGTCGGCTAGTGTATGAAATGGTGTTTTGCTATCATTATGGCTGTATGACCTGCTGCTGAAAGTATGTCTTAACACATTTTCAGTTATCTCTGCTTCTTTGAAACAAGAAAAATATATTCTTAGACTAGATAAAAGCCAGTGTTATTCTAGGCAGTTGAGGAAGAATTAGCAGTGTTAAAAATATGAATGGTAATTGTTCTTTTTGTTAAAAAGATCTTTAAGGCAAACTTTACTTAGAAACACTTGTATTTCAGTAATTTGTAGGTTACGGTGGCAAAGTCTTCACAGCAATACTTGTCCACGCAGTGTGGAAGACCGATAGACCAGTGACCCAATTTTTCCAGGTCTGTCCATTTTCCATTCTGCTGTGTTACAAGCTAAACATTTTTCCATCTTCTTAACTACAGACTATAGAAAATAGTTAATGAAGTTGGACTTGGTGAGAACCGGGGCCTTGAACTGGCACTGCATGTCTGGTGCTGAAAGTTCATCTGGGGAGCAAATCCTTTCCCAGGTAAGCTGCCATCCAGAAGTGAGCTCTGGGTTGCGCTGACTTCTGCAGGTAGACCACATTTATGTTTGGTCTCTAGGAATAGCTGATATTTGGGCTTTTATTCTGGGTGGTGAACACATTGCCAGTACAATATCTGATAATGCCAAACCAGACGTGTTAGCATGGATATTTGAAAATTAGGTTTGCTAGCACTTAAAAATGCATACAAGAACAACTAGCACTTATATATGTGTTTATTAGCTATTGTAATTCTTTGTTTCTAAAAATATTTGCTTTTGGGTTAGTGATGATATTTCTCGTGTCATTGTCCATCTAAGAATTGATCTACTTGAGCTTTAACTGTCAGTCTCCTCTGCAACAAGACTTTCAGAGTAGGAAAAAGATTGAAAAGGTTGCTGGTGAAGCCAAACATCTTCTGTGTTTGCCTATGATTTTTAAAACATACTTTCAATATGGGATGAAAAAATACCTTTTTAGAGTCATTTTGGTACTAAATGGGGCATTTGAGACAACAGTCATGATAGTCTTTATGTGTCGTCAAGTAGCTAATCTTCCTAAAAATAACAGCTTTTCTCATGGCTGTTCAGCCAATCATATTGATTAATTCAGTTCTACAGAGACATATATTGTGCTTCAAGCATTCGTCCATGACATTATGAGAATACTATGGATAAATAGTCAGGTAGGAAATTAACTTCAGTTTTATTTTTCAAGTGATGTAGTTTCAGGAAAAATAAAGAAGTCTTCACCAATATTAAAAAAGTCAGTTTTATTTGGTATTTATTATAGGATTTTAATTAGCATTACTTCATTTGTAAAAGGAGCAAGATTATATTTTTTTCCTGAAAGTAAGCAATTAAGTACAAACTGAAACATAGTTCAATTTCTTTGGCTTTCTTAAAAATGGAAGGATCAAGGTTGTGTGTTTTGTTTTTTTTTTTTTGTCCGTGACTTCATAAAGTGGCTGTAATGTTTAATAATGCAAAGTCTCTTTTCTTTTATGTTGCAAATTAAGACGAATGCCAGTATCTGGTTTTAATGCTATTGGACATCCTATCCTGCTAACATTCATTACGGGGGAAAAATGACTGGAAAACGCTTAGTAAAGATTTAAGGCCTGAAGCCATAGGCTTGCATGCTCATCAACAGCTGCTTCTTCAGATCAAGTTGATGAGAAGCCATCTGAGGAACAACCTCTGAAGTATCAGTAAGCTACCTTTGACTTGCAACCATTTTTATGCTGTTATAAAAGCCAGTGGGAAAACTCTGTTTACCCCTGGAGTCTAGCCTAGGAGCACTGTATGCAGTTCATTGTTACTAACCTAAATAGCAGTATTGATTTTTAGGTGCTAGGGAGCGTGTGCGTCTGCACAGTTCAATTTGATAGCAGTCAGTCATTTCTAGTGCTTTGATACTAATATCACCAAAATTACAGTTCAGATGGAGACATGAAAGTAAAAGCTATGCTGTGCCTTACAACCGCTTACTGACAACCTCTGTACAGTTTTACTGTTTCTATGTTTGTGATGTATTGATGGTTGTGGTACTGTGATGGATGCTATTTAAAGCTTACCGATAAAACCAGCACGGAAGATGTTGCAGAAATCCACTTCTTTTGTCACTTCATCAGCAGACAAGCCGTTGTGGCAATGTGTGGGACAAAACTTCTTGTCTTTTCGTGCTGGATCACAGCAAGAAAAATGCAAGAGTAGGTCTCTCTCAATTTCTTTCAGTACTTTTAGATACAGTATCTCAGTTATTTTAAAATGTTCATTTTGAAATGTCGAGGATGATCCATGCTGCTGGGAAGGTTCTTAGTTCATGAAACCAGTTTGGCTTCGCATCTACTTTTTAAACTTTGGATTCAAATTCCAGTTTGTTTTCCCATGCATTCTCTTCTGAGTTGCTCATTTTCTTTTGTTGATCTATGATAGAGAACGTGGCTGAAATAAAACTAGAAGAAGAATAGCAAAAATGATTAATATGCAGGTGATAAGGATATGATCTTTCCCTTTTCAATCCCCCTCGCCACCTTTTAGCCTCACTTTTTTTCTGCTTTCCATGCTTCCAGTTTGGAACTGGGCTTTTCATCTTTTTGGCCTGCTGTGCTTGGATCCTGGTTCTAAAGAGATGGTGAGTCCTATTTTCAGCACTCGGTGGTTGCCAATGGGAATTTCCTTCATAAGGCAAACTGTGTGTCTAGAGTCTGTTCTTTGGCTCTTGCACCAGTGCAGGCTTTCCAGAGGGCTTGCTGCTAAATACGATGCTCACCTCTGGTCTAGGCAAAACTTTGGCGCTTTTGATTCATCTACTGTCTGTTTTGCATTTGCTTCCCTATATATCTAGAGAATAGTACTGGTTGAAGTCATGTTTAGAATATTTAGTACAAGCAATTGGAGAGCTTTTTGACTATTGTCTTCTAATTTTCAGAATCAGTGTGAGGCAGAGTGAGGGAGTTACCTCTAATGAGTGCAGCCATCAGCATGTGTTTTAGGTTCCATCTGTGGAAGAACTGAATTTCTGCATGGCTCACCAGACCAAACTGCAGCCAAAGGAATTGCTCTGAAGAAATTAATGCTTTTAGTTCCTGAGGTCTTTGACTCGGTCCCGAATATGCTGCCAGTCATAGCCACTGTTACACTAGCAAGTGCTGGTTTTGGGTCAGAACGTGTTGATGTATTTTATTGTTTTCTGTGCAATACAAAGATCCAAACTACTGTATCATTAACATCTGTGTTTCAGATAGTTCAGTGTGCCTGAACTTGTAAAGTGTGGGCACAAAACAAAGCTGCTCCCAATTTTGAAGTAGAACTGGTATAATAACTGACCTTGAATGATGAAGGTAGGTGGGCAAGCAAGTTATAATTGGATATAATTTGCTTTTCCTTGTATGAAGTGGTATGAGTTGTGCACTTAGTTGTATGTCCTGTTGTGCCTCAGGCAGCTGTGACTGTGAATTGTGGACTGTGTGTACAAATGAAGTTTCATAGGAACCTTTTTACTGAATCCTGCCAGGCTGATGTCGTTTCAGTTGATGTCTGATATTATCTTGTGGCATGGCTGCGACCATCCTCTCTCAGGAGCATTGTAACTGTTCACGTCTTTGTGCCTTCACTGCCCCTGGCCTGTTGTGCTCCGATGTTTGTTCGAACAATAAATATTTCCTCCTTTCTCATAGTGGGGATGCATATATCCTCAGAAGTAGGGGTTGATTTGACTTTTTACTGGCCAAATTAATAATTATAGCTTAATGAGTTACACTTTCCAATTGGCTTTTCCCATGCGATTGTAAGAGAGGTTATCATAATAGGAGCTTGTCTGTGGGATTTTAGTTCTCTTAAGTATTTCTACCTCCCTCCAATAAAGAGACGAAATAGTTCATGTAGCCTGGAACAGAGCATCAGGGAGTTGTTGCCAGCTTCACTTCTACTTTTTGCCTTGGAAATCCTTCCTATTTGCTATTGAGTTCCTGTACAGCCCATTCTAAAATGAGGGGATGACTCAAGTAAGTATTCCTGGCCAACCTTACAAGCCTTCCCCCCTCTCATTCAACGTTACCTTTTACTTATGTCTGTCGACAGCAACTCTTGAAACTATTAAACAGTCTTAGCTGTGTAAAAAGATAGATTTTATATGATGTCTTGTCTAAGTCTTTCACTTGATCTGCCTTACTTATTTCAGCAGTCCTGTTCACAGCACTGAGATGTGGTATTTTCATGATCTCCACAGAAGCAGTATGAACTGCTAATGTTATGTTATACTGGTATTGCCTGGACACAGCCCAAGTTGTCCTGAAATTTCAGTGTCTCAAGGGATTGCTTTTGCTTTGCTACAGTGCCTTCTGCATTTACTGACTTTCCAGAAACTCACTGGGCTGCCTTGTATTAGTCTCAGCTTCAGGAACTGCAAGGGGAAAGCTGGGTTTGTGCTATTTGGTCAGTTCTTCTATCAATTCTATTTTCCGTTTGTCAGGGCTTGAGGATTATAGCTGTCACTTTGGCTATTCATTTGTGAAGTCATTTAGATGTTACGGGCTGAAGCTGGGGAGTTGTTTTGGAGCAGGTCCCTGGGCATGGTGCAAACATATTCTGCTGGCACAATGGACAGGTGTCGGGGCCAGACCGGGAGCAGCCATGCAGGTGTGGGCCTTGCGCTGCCGTCCCCAGCTTGAAAACTTTACACATCGTAAACTAGCCTGAAGAGAAGGTGGCCAGAGCAGGAGTTGCAGGAACAGAGAGGAATAAAAACATAGATTCACCTCTTCTTTCAAAATACAGTTTATTCTTCCACAGCACCTTTAGATTGTAGGCAACATGTATGCATCGGCTGACTAGAGGTAGGATTTGCACTTGGTGATTTGCTATTGCTGTTTAACTTCAGCGGGTCTGGATTAAAGCAATGGAGTTACATTTATTGCAAGTACAGATATATATGCAATAGCTTAAAATCAGCTGCAGAAAGGCTGATGTTAAGCTTCTGGAATTTTACCAGTATCTTTGGTGTGGAAATTCCCAGCAATGCTTTATTTTATGCTGAAAGTTTTGTGTTGCGCTGTAATACACTATCTATAATAGTCTATGATATTAAATAGTTTTTAGTTACATTTTCAGTACCATCTGAATTGCCTGTCCAACCGTATATTGTATGTATCTTTAAGAATACTTTGCTAGTTTGGATCCATCTCTATTTTTAGAATCTTTCCTTGTATTTTCCATTTAAAATCCCGATGTATTTTTGTTCCTTGTATTCTAATAGCCATCTTCCTGAGCAAAGTTTAAAGTCTGAGTAGTTGGCTGCCTTCTCCATTTCATGGGTGTGTCTGCCTTTTGTTTCTAACTTTCTTCAGATCCTCCATATAAAAGGAGATTATTAAAGCTGCAGTCATAATGGATAAAGATGAGACCATAACAGTTAATGTAACCTTTTGACCTGAATATTGCAAATATTTCCTTGCATACAGTTTGCTCAAATCAGACAGGAGCAAGTGTGTGAAAGTGCTGTGTTCATTTGCATGCCCATGGAGTATTTGTATAAGAATGAAAAAACTTTAAACTGGAAAACCAGCATTTGAGCTTTGACCTGCTAATGACTTCATCATTCAATAAATTGTGGAATGCTGAGTTCCTGTGCTTGGCAAATTCAGACTGCTAATCTGTCAAAGCTGAATAAGAGGAAAATGTATACTTTGTAATTTGTTTTAAGAATGTAAGGAAAACGGAAGCCTTACTAAAAGGAGCAGTAAGATGTTGAATATCTTTTTTTGTCTGTTGAAAGCAGCTGAAACACAGTAGGGCTAATCCATAACGTCCAATACGTCCACTCGCTTTTGTGTCAAATTAGATGATTCGTCTGCTCAAATAAACACAGGAGTGTCTTGCATGGTGAAGAATGGGTGGTGGTAGAGGACTGGAGTAATAAGAGGTTCGAGTAAGTATGGAATCGTTTACACTTGTTCATACATTCTGAATTGGTTTGCACACACAAATTAGCAGGCTTTTGATGGACGTATTTTGGTTGTAGAGTTCAGTACAGACTTTCAGGACAAGTCATAAGTCTGCTATCACCCAGAGACTTTAAAAAAAAAAAATTATCAAAAAAGAGATAATTCTGAAAATATTTATTTCCTCTGGAGGTTAAGCCTGCTATTGCCAACTAACCCAGAGAGAGAGAGGGATGTCCTTTACTCCTGTGTTATTTAGTCTGTTGAGTAACTTTGGGTCCTAACTATGTATTCAGAAAGGAATAAATACAGCTATAGAACAAACAGTTCAAAACAGGGCCATGCAAACATGTGTCCAAATCCTGATACTCAATGGTAAAGCAACTTGTGATTAGTGCAAATGATGAACAATGCAAGTGCTTCTCAAGTTATGCTTTATTATCCAAATGAAGTGCTGTATTCCCTTAGTCAGCAGTTCCCATTACAATTGCACCATATGTTCTCAGCAAACAGCAGATGTGTACGGTCTAACAATTAGCAACAAAACTTTCCCACTTGAGAGTTTGGGATAGTACTAAAATAATTCATAATTAATTTGTGTTCCATTCGTTAAGGAAGTTTTTGGTGCTGTTTGTCCCCACTGTTTGCTCTGCCTATTTGTGTTTCAGAAGCGTTTGCCATTTAAACATTTTTAGAGCTCTTACACAGATGTTGCATTAAATCTTTTCAGTAACCCTGAAAGGATGACCCATTTTAATGCTTGAATGACTAGGTGACTTCCCTGAGATCACACAAGGCACCACAGAGATGTGGGGAGACGCCACAGGTGTTTGGAAGACTAATGTTCCTGCAAAGACAGCTACAGCTGCAGGGTTGATGGGGACCTGCACAGGGGCATAGCATCTGTTCAATGACAGGGTACAGCCTTGGAGGCAGTGCTGAAAGGCATTGTCTTCTCAGTCTCTTTACGCCTTTTGATTACTATATATTTCATTAAAAAGGGAATTCCAGGTACTGGATGGTAATGCCAATTTTCTCCAGTGATGGAAGCTGCTTGCTTTCTGATGTTATTGAATGCTGAGGATAAGTGGAAGGTAGGAGGTGGAAGGCAGCTATAAATTCATTTCAGAACAGGATTCAAGATAATGGGGCAAGGAAAAAGGCCAGATTTCCACTGCAAGTTTTGATAGGTCAGCTCAGCCTTGGAGTAGTCTGAAGAATATAATCTGATTTAAAAGTCCACCATAATCAGCGTTGCTGCAGGAAGTGGAAAGGGATTGATTTGCTATAATAAGATATATTTTTAAAGGTGTCAGTTAAAATTGTTCCTGTCTAGTCTTGTTTTCTGAGAGGAATTTTGTATTGTTTGTTGTGAATAGTATGTTAGCCTTTATAGCCTCCAATGGAATGTATTGATTAACTTCCTTTTTCTAATTCAGCCTTACTTCTGTGGAAAAATGTCTAATACCTGTATAATGTGTAGAAATGTGTATATTTCCTTCTAGGGAAAACTGATAATCTTATGACTTTAACATAGCCCTTTACTAGAGATATATGTAGTCTTATGGGACTTGATTCTAAAGTTTTTGAAAATAGTACCAAAGCTGTAAAAAAAATATAAAAGGCAGACTTCTCTTTATTCAATATTTTTTTAACTCTATAAGCTCTTTTATCAGTTTAGTCAAGTGTGAAGCTTGATCTATTCCCTATAAAGTGTTGTCTCTTTCTGCAGTTTATTTACAGTACATTAGCAGTCTATGACTTGTTTCTTTTTTCTTTAATTCTACTTAAGCCAATCAACAATTGTCAGATCTTTCCTTGGTAGTAATTTTACAGGCTATAGATGTTTGATTTCTATCCCTTATTTAATTGAGAACTTGTCAAAGCTGAATACTCATTTCTTTGTTATGCATAAAGTTATGAAGAGTGCAATAAATGGGAACAAATGGCATGTTTTGTCTTTGCAGACAAATTTCTAATATATTTCTTTGTTGCTCTGATTATTTTGCATTTTTGGGCCACTGTGGTATTCAAAGTGTCTTCTGAGGATAAAAGACAAGCAAAAAATCCTTCCGTTGTACAGTGATATACCTTAATGATGTCTGCATGAGTGATCAAACTGTGTAAGACTGCGTTAGTTGCACTAATATTCTGTACTTTCCTGGGGTATGTGCTGTAGTTCTGGTGGTGACGCATGGGTACTGTTTTCACTAGGAAGACAGTTACTAACTTGAGCATTCAGCACATCTTACCTGTTGGGCTTTCACTTGCTATTTCTAATGGAGCTGAAGGAGCAGCCTCCCAAAGTCATTCCCACTTTGGTCTAGATCCTAACACAGTTCCAGATCTTCTCCCGGTCAGCTGGTCGCTGTTTAAATGTCACTTCCTCCATGCTCAGGAGCAATGCATCCCCCTGAGAAAGAAATCTAGCAAAGGAGGCAGGAGACCTGCATGGTTGAATAAAGAGCTTCTAGCGGAGCTCAGGGGGAAGAGAAAGGTCCATGGAATATTGGAAAGAGGGGCAGGTCACTTGGGAAGAGTACAGGAATGTGATTAGAGCGTGCAGGGATGTGACGAGAAAGGCCAAAGCCCACCTGGAATTGAAGCTGGCAAGGGATGTCCAAAACAACAAGAAGGGCCTCTTCAACTACATCAGCAGCAAAAGGAAGGCCAGGGACAATGTGGGGCCGCTGCTGAATGAGGCGGGTGTCCTGGTGACGGAGAATGCAGAGAAGTCAGAGCTACTGAATGCCTTCTTTGCTTCCATCTTCAGTGCCAAGGCAGGCCCTCAGGAATCCCAGGCCCCGGAGGAAAGAGAGGAAGCCCACAGAGAGGACGACTTTCCCTTGGTCGAGGAGGACTGCGTGAGGGATCGCTTAAGCGATCTGGACGTCCACAAATCCATGGGCCCTGATGGAATGCACCCACGAGTGCTGAGGGAGCTGGCGGATGTCGTTGCTGAGCCACTCTCCATCATCTTTGAGAGGTCCTGGAGGACAGGAGAGGTGCCCGAGGACTGAAG
>Ga0065711_1031971_pt1 | contig 28290 bp, 17 predicted proteins | sample Hoacrofraction12_FD_59098 | JGI IMG/M metagenome (GOLD analysis project Ga0065711, IMG submission 59098) | Hoatzin crop microbial communities from Cojedes, Venezuela - Epithelial fraction 12 v2 (version 2) | ecosystem: Host-associated > Birds > Digestive system > Esophagus > Crop | place... | reverse complement strand
AAAGGCTGCAATCAGGTCTCCCCGCAGCCTTCTCTTCTCCAGGCTGAACAAGCCCAACTCTCTCAGCCTGTCCTCATAGGAGAGGTGCTCCAGCCCTCGGATCATTTTTGTAGCCCTCCTTTGAACCCGCACCAACAGTTCCATGTCATTCTTGTGCTGAGGGCTCCAGAGCTGAACGCAGTACTCCAGGTGAGGTCTCACCAGAGCAGAGTAGAGGAGCAGAATCACCTCTCTCGACCTGCTAAGACATGATGCCGTTACAGTACTAGGTACTGAGAATGCTGCTTAAGACAGATGTAGGCTAAAAGAAAAATGTGAATGATAGATTTCTCGCTGCCTGCAAAGGAAATGAAGTAAAGGATATGTATAGTAGTCAGCAAGACCTGCATCTTATCAATAAAATATTAACTATGTCAGCTGCAAGTAGAATTGCCATTCCACTGAAGTGTTATTTTTTTTCCCAAGCCTTCTCTTATATCTGTTTACTGATTGTATAAATATTATCATCATTAAAGAATAAAAGCACATAGAAATACATATCGGCTGCCCTCCTAGGGCTAGCACAATGTGTCTGCAGTGTTCCCTAATTTTCAATAGGGCATAAGTAGGATCTGCATTTGTAAGTACTTGTCTCTTAGAGGGATGATTTTCACCCACTCAAAATAATTCACCTTTTGAAAGGCTCCTGATTTTTCTTCTAATTGCATACTACAACTAGGAAGAGGAAATATATTGTCATAAAATTCTGGGAAATTAAACATCACAAAGGCCATATACTCTGCATCAGAACTCAGCCCCATTGATTCGCAGAAGTCTTATATATATAAAAAAAATGTTTTTAACTGTTGCTTGTTAAACCCTCAGAGCCTCAGGTAAAGTTTTATTTGAAGTCTGGTTCATGCCAGAAATAAGATTCCCTGCCATGAAACAGAAATAATACCTCTAAAAATTAATTTACACATCATTAAAAGAGGACTTTTGTTTGGAAATGACACTGTACATAAAATTCTGATTGAAAGGCATAGCTACATGTAAGTATACAGCAGGTGTATCAGGTTAAGGAAAACTTGCTTTTTGGTTTTTGCAGTGCTCTCAGACCACTTCTAGTGTAGCACAACTTTTGCACTCACATGATTTCACTGGATTCAGTGGAGTTGCTCCACTTACACTGATGAAATAAGGAGGACACTCAGCTGCCACATTTGCACCAGCAGCCAGAGCAGAATGTTTGTCAGGATCATAGTTTGTAACTTGTTGTGGTGGGGATAAAATGAAGATGATGTCAGGTTGAAAAGACGGTCTGCAGTACAATTGGTATGGACAGCTATTCAGCAGTCTGTTGAAGATGATTTGGGAGGACAGTCGAAGATACATAAGACAGCACTCCTTTCACACTTCTGGGTATGGTTCAAAATTATTTGTCATGTCAAAATTGTTGATAGACAGTTGTCAGTCATTGATTGATTGTTTTTATTGATTATACTTATACAACTAGATCTCTGAGGCAACCAAAAAGAGACGTTTCCTTTTGCTGTCATTTCACAGTTAAAAGCTAAAACAGGGGCATGTTGGAGGTATCAGAATACAAAATATGCATTGCCTTGTGTGCAGTACAGGCATGTGGCAGCACATATGGCATGATACGTGAACACCAAACAATATGCTCAGGCCCCAGTGGCTTTGCAGGAAGTCAGAGGAAACACAAGTAGGTGACAACAATAGCATGCAGTGTAAGGAGGAAGGGGGGACCCAGCGGAGCATGAAAATGCATTCACTCTCCCTTCTCCCGGGATGGAATATGGAATACAGCTGAAAGCAAAGAGGATTGTCTTCAGCAGATTCATACGCTGTATCTGAGACTGTCAGGATAACGACAGTTGTTGGATTTATTTGTGTTTGTGTTCCCATTCTGAGTTTCTATGGATGCTCAACATCTGCTGTGCTTCTAGAATGGGGTAAACACTAGGAGGCAATAGTCGTTTTTAACAAACTCAGCCTGTAAACGGTCCAAAATGTAAAGTAGCAGGACAGAGTGCTGTACAGCATGCCTAGTACACTTCAAATAATGCTACACTATAAATATTTGAAGTAGCTACACTTACAGTTTCACCACAAAGACAGTAGCTCTATTTCACAGATGCATCTTGTACAAATGTTATTTTGGACACCAAGATAATACTCGACCAGTAGTGTACTGCTTTCTGAACCACTACTCCCAACTGATCTTGAATTTTTGACATGCTTTCCCATTATTTCTTTTACTATTTATTGCATTCCCTTTTTCCACAATTAAAGCATAGCTATTTGATGTGTTAAGCATAGACTGGCTTAAGATGAACAGATAACTAACCGAATATTTACATCACAGTGATTTGAACACGTGCAGTACTAACATACTGTGTGTTTCTTGTACAAGGAAAATCCACAGAAGCTACAGAGCATGACTGAACACACAGCAAGTCATATCACATAGCAGATTTGCTGTTCAAGTGCAATTTGCAATGAAGGCAATAACATCTCCTAAACAGGGAGAAGCACTGGGATCTTGCTAGATAATTGTTGGTATTTTCATAACAGAAAAACTTTGCCTGTAAACCGTAATCAGTGTACTGTTTACAATCTGAAAGATTGCACTGTTGAACCAAGTGTTTCTCGCTGGTTAAATTAAAAATTTCTGACAGAGAGATAGTTAATTAAAGAGGGTTTGCTAGATGAGGACTGATAAAGCAAGAAAAAAATACTGGTGTCTTCCCTAAGTGGGGTTCTGTATTGACTGTATGAAGAGCTGCCTGCAAGATTACGGCTGACAAAGCAAAGGGAAGGTGCATTTCAGCTCCTGAACAAAGGCAATTGAGGAAAAATTTGATGTTGGCTTTTCTGCTTCTCTGACGATGGGAATTCTCTCTTCTTCTTTAATGTTGGGGGAACATGAAGATGTCCAGTGGTTTAATGGCTTTCAGAGAGCTGCCATAGCAAGAAAGCTGTAAAGACCAACTCCTCACAAGTGGTAGCTGGAACCAGATACAGTACATTCTCTGTCTGTTCAGGGTTTTTTCGTTTGTTTAGGATAATCAGTTTATTTGAGAATTTATTCCCTGATCAGATAGTAGAAAGGTATTGCACAGGTAAGCATTTTTATGTCCTATTTGCCATCTAAAGATTTAAAAGATTCATATGCATGCTAAAAGGCTTACTTATGCCTAGGAAATTATTTTTCAAATTTAAATGTCTCTGTTATTTTAATAATTTTTTTTTTTGTTCCCTAAAGTGTTTTAGCTAGCCTGAAGAACCAACTAACATCAGATTTCCCCTTTGAAAAAGGAAGACAACTATAATTTTAAAATTCAGTATTTACTTGGTTCCCATTTACTTGAAATTTGATATACTTAGAAGGCTCCTAATTTATATTCAGGATCACAATTTCAATACCAATGATCAAAATTTCATATATATTTGTGCACAGCAGCTACTGAATGCATACTGATGAGCACTTTTCAAGGCATTCCTGTTGCACTAATATTTGCAAATGATGTGCTGACATGATAGTCTTTCAGGTAAAAAGACTGCACATACAGAAACACTCCCCAGACTGCTCCAGTGGTACCATCAGTCCAAACCTAAGGTGAAATAGTGAAAACGGGCTGCAAAATGCAGGAGGAGGGACAGAGTCCCTGGAAATTCCTGTGCATGCAAGCCTGTCTCAGTAAAAGCAGCCTCTTCTCTTTTTCCTGGAAACTGAAGTCTTAGCAGTGTTTGCAGCGCCTTGTTACACACATGATTGAGGAGCCTGTATTTTGTTAAACATGCTTCTTTTGAGAAGAGAAAAAATCAAAGCTTCTCCCCAAAGGAAAGTAAATTCATGTCACCACTTGCCTCTGATTTGCATCACGTACACTGTAAGAAAAGTACTGAATATCACCCCTGCCTTGGGATGAAACAAGGTCAGACCATTACCACACACACTCACCAAAGCTAGTGGCTCTGGTTTTCATTGTGAGTGACATGTCAAGCCCCTGCTGAGATCAGGGCCTGCCATGGGAAGCGAAGCATGTAGATACCGTAAGCGAGTGCTCCAACCTCAGAGAATTCAGTCTGCTCAGATGAGGCAGATAGGAGTAAATGTGCGCACCTGCAGGAGGAATTGCTCCAGCTAGTCAAAGCAGGGTTTCTCAGGGTGACCTGTCATGGGTTTATGAAGCTCACACAGAAATTAGCAGAGGGGTACTGAATTAAAAGCTGTATGGATTGTAAGCCTGTGCCTTTGCCACATGACTTATGAACTGTCTGCCCTCAGAGCCCACACTACTGAAGAATATCTTTCCTTCACAGAATACTGTGTATTAAAATTCACACCAGAATGTTTAATGGCTACTCCTAAAATAGAGAATAATTACAACAGATTTTTGACTGTTTCAGGCTCTACTGTGCAGAACATGGTCAAATCTAGTCTCTAATAATGTAATTTTAGATGCACTGTAGCATACATAGCTTTGCACTGTACATCTGTTGTTCCGCTCCTTATGGACTCATTTATCAGTTTATCATTGTATCACAACTGGAATGATTTTTCAGTTTTTTCTCTCTCTTTCTCTAGTGTCTATACCTCACTACACAAAAAACTTAATAAAGCACACTAAGGTGTTGCGGTGGTGAAAAGCATAGTCAAGACTGGTGACTAGCTTTTCTAGTTATTCTTCCCTTTAATTTGTACAAAACACTATTTCCTCAGCCATTCTAATTTATAGTATAGAGCTAGGGTGACTGCCTGTCATTTTTATTTTATTTTAAAGAAAGGCTGGTGAAAAGAGGTTAGTACTAGGAAATGCAATCCAACAAGTTCCCTCTTACAGTAAGAGTGCATATTTCTGAAGGAGTGACTGGCTAGGAAAACCACGCCGGGGATTTCTGCAGCAACTGCCTCCCTGTCACTCAGTGCCTTTTCACATAGCCAGTGCCACAGATGCCCCAAGACGGGTCTACCATGAGACTGCTGTTGTGCCAGAGCTGAGGAACATTGAATGTGCAAGTCGAGCTCTAGGTGTTTTGCAGTCCCACCTGTAACCACAGTCACAGGAGTCTTTAGAAACAGCTATACAAAACAATTTTTTGCTTTGGTTTGGTTGTTTTATTCTGCAGAGCAGTGCCCTAGTGCAGTTCTTTAGTTGCACATTTACTGCTAAAAGCTGTTATTTATGAGTATCATGAGACACGTAAAAATCGAGTAATAACATCGCCTGTGAACTATACGCCCCCTCTAATATAAGTACTTCTCCATTTGAGAATAATCAGGCATAATCTTTGTCTTTAATAGTTCCTTCTACAGAAGCTGTCCCAGGCAGGGGCAGGAAAGCATGCGCTGTTTTTGCTAGAGATCTTCAATCAGTTACAAACCCTCTCCACATAAGTTGCTGAGTCCTTTCTTGGTGAGTTTCTAGATCTCTGGATTTGTTCTCTGTGGATCTTTGATAGGAAGCTAGAATGATCTTGTGTGTGGGGTAAGGTAGAGGATACGGCAATCCATATTGCTCATCAAAATATCCTTATTTTAGCAATTTATCAGTAATCTTCCAGATTTTCTTTCAGTCTAACTGGGTAGTTAAGTTAGTTCTTTAAGCAAATTTTGCCTGTTTCTCATAATAATTCACTCTGTCCTTCCATTCCCTGATATGAAGCTTTGCTGACACCACAAAAAATCTCTTTACAAATCATCTGGTCAGAAAAGATCTGTAGAAATTTATAAACTCTGGATTGCAGCCTTAGCAAGGGTCATGCTTGCATTTCCTTGTATTCCCCACTATCACCCCACTCATCTTTATTTTCACTTACTCTGCTTTTTCCTTCCATTTTGTACAGTACCTTCTCTTTTTCACATTGCACAGATGTTCTGAATTCTGCAGGAGCCTGAAATCATGTCTCAGAAAATAAAAATATTCCTGGTACATCCAGCAGAGGAACCCTGCCAGGTAGAGAAGGGTTAGTAAATATAAGTCAACACAAATTCGGTTTTCCCCTCATAGCTGGTATACCTGCAGTGGTAGGGGTGACCGTACACTTGCTCGCCTGCTTCAGCCTTTCTGACAGGCTGGGATGGAAAAAGCCAGCCCCCAAAATACCTGATCATTCAGTCCTGGATTTACAGGTGCCATTCTGAATTAAAATCCAATTATTCTGCATCTGTATGTAGCCAGGTAAAATACTTTATTGTCTTTGCTTCACCTTTCTTCTCTCATGTGAAGTTCTGCCGTTGTCTTCTTGGTTTTTTTGCCTCACTGGGAGACACCAATACCTTTTAATAGAGAGATCTTGTGACGGGATATGAATCCAGCTGTCAAATACAAGTATCAAAGCCTGGACACTTGGTTTCATCTTCTGGTTCTATCAAATCAGCACTCAATCTCTTAACGTGGCACTTAGCCAATAAGATCATCAATGGGTCATACGAATGTCAGCATCTGAGTTTGCAGAGCTATGTATTAGCACAGTTCCGCAAGTCTCTCCTTTGCAGTATTATGTTTTGGGGAAAATGTGGCTTTTAGAGGACATCTGTGCAAAGCTATCAATGTGCAAATGCATCAGTGCAAACCCTAATGTAGTTTGGAGTGCTGTAAAATAGCAATTACTAGCATGTGCTGTGAATAAGATATTCCAGTTCCACCGTCTGAAATATGCATAGAAATGCGTTTTCCCTCTCTGACTTCGCTTGCTGTTTTTTCAGTGGCAATGCCTTAGCTTTTTAGCACTGCATAGGGAAAACTATGTAATAACTGTTGGACTGTTCACCTTTGGTTCCATTGATATACTAGTCTTGTATGCCATGTATTTTGCTGCAAAATCTTTGCATTTCATGTGATTGATACCTTGGGGATCTGCAAAATTAAGGTCACCTACATGCTCTTCCCTAAGCACCAGAGCTCCTGTTCTCTTTCTTGCATTCTGTCTAAGCATGCTACCACATAACAAACAAGCTGAAGAAGGAAACCGATGAAACAGATTTTCCTTTGCAATACAAAGCAGCATCAATTTGTAAAAGAACTTATCACAGACAGGAACCTTCTCAAGCCAGGAAATTCCTGGGTGCTTCAGGAAAGATGAACAGTTCCCTAATAAGGAGTTGCAGCGCTGAGCTCACAGCTGAAAAAGATGTAATTTGTTACATCCTATAGGGCATAATCAGGAAGCAAAATCCCAGACATCTCCAGGCGAGGTATCTCCTTGTGCATTAAACTTCTGTATAAGAAGACATGTAGATAGGTATGTGGCATGCTCCGTGTGGATCTGATAATAGGGGTGTGTGAATAGGAGGGAGTGTGTCTGCTTTGTACTTCCTGATGGAAAATTTACTAATCGACTTTGATTAACTTAGATTTTATTGAGTCCAGCCTGGGAGCTGCAGTGTTTAGAACAAGGGCTTTGGCACCTTGAGCTAAACAAAACAAGGATCAGACTTTCAAAATCATTTCCAAACACAGAGATATGCATACAGTGTCATACTTTTCCTAGTAGGAAAGATCTGCCTGACTTCCATTGGAACTAAGTATCTCCTCTCCCTAGGCATCTGGAAAAAAATTACTATCTACCTAGCAGCAGCTTCGAGCATCTAAATACCACTGCAAGCCTTGCCCGTGCTACAGCTGATTCATAAAACTCAAATATAGACTGAGTACACGGGGACAGAGACTAATGCTTACCTGGAGTGAAATTTCCCTCAAGACTGGGTAGGTCAGGGAACTGGAATCCATCAAGATTTTTTGCCTAGCACTGTGCATTTCCTAGCTGTCGTTTCTTTTGCTGGAAAGCACTGAATGCCTGTATGTACCTGGAGGCTTAGTCTGCACCTCTCACACAAGCTTGTCTGCATTGCCATGCAAATTTTCCACTCAGAAAGATAAAGCTTGTGGGGACGAGTGGGTTGTTATGGCAGAACTGTGCTGCAGGGTCTCTTATGTTCTTCGAAGTTCTCTGTGGTGGATGTTTGTTTTTACTTCTTTCAGAATCCATAATGACTCCATCTTTTCTGCTTTTCCCCAGCGTTACCTGCTGCACATCAAAGCAAAGTCAACAAGATCAGTGGAACTAATATCATGCTGACTTCCCCAGGATAAGTAATCAGAATTCAAGCCATCAGGAAAAAGTAAGATGCTCCAAAATATCTGGCAACAAAAGGTCTTCACAGACATAAACAAAGAGCTTTTTTTCTGTCTTGCACACATTCTTTTTAAACTTTAATGGACAAAGATATGAACCCAGTTATCTCTGGGGAGAAACCTGGACTGATAAATGGTCTGATGTCAACTGAGTCCTAATATCAAGATGCTGATATGATGATTCTTCTCTGACTGAAGTGAAATGGCTTGCCTGCTTATACCAGAAGCGAAAGAGAACCTTTGTGAAAGCTTTTTTACTGATCTTCCTGCAAAATGCTATTTATTAAAATAGTAGTTCACTGTTTGAAATCTGCTGCAGAGGCTGGATCCTATCCTGATTTTGAACCATATGGATATTTTTGCTTTAGGCTTTCCTCTGTATTTTCTCTTTGCAAGGATGGATAGGATTTGATTTACACTCAGGCAGTGAAGATTTTAATGCAGAGTTCAGACCTGGTTAAAGAAGCTGCCAAGATTAGATCCATGTGGCTGTGATGAGAGGACAAATTTACAAAGTCCTGCCTTCTATTAGTGGATGAATTTATGCTTCCCAGCCATTTCCAGGTTTTACTGACAGGACTTCACCCTTTCCAGACCTTCTAGTGAAGTTAAGTGGGCCAAATCTATCTCTGGTGGAGGCCCACTAAAGACTGTGATATTAGTATGCTGTGACTGACATGCTACAAAATCAGATTAGGCACCAGTTTCTTCAGTGGCTGATGTCACTAACCGTCATACTGCCACCCAGACTTGCAATCACCCTGCTCCCTGCCTTGTAGAACTCCATTTCAGAGATGTCCTGTAAATCATCCAGTTTGGATTTTTTACTGAAACGAGCAGAACATAGGCTATTTTTTTTTTTAATTAAGCATTTTTGTACTGTACATTCATTATCTATAGCCTAGCTGCATACAAAATGCTTAATTGTTCTTTGGGACGTATGAAGCAAAATACTGCACAGTTAGAACACACCTTGAAAAAAATTCCCCTGATTAGGAACATAACTGAATCATGGTTCATTAGAAGATTTCTATCTGGAGAGGGAATCTGGAGAGGCATTTTCTAAATTATGGGGTTTGTATTAATGATGTCTAGACAAACAGACTGTCTGGCTTTATCTTTCTACAAGTTATCATGATCTCTGACAGAACAAAGCTATTGACTAGGTATCTCTTAGCAATTACTCTGCAGAGCAAGAGCTGAGGTCTTTTGCTTTTTTCTCCCTACAATTTTCCACTGAAAATGGTATCATTTTACTTAATCTTCTGTACTGTAAAGTGAGATGGAGTTTTTGATCAGCCTTTTTATGACACTTTCTTGAAAATGAGCAGCTATATTGCGTTTTTTTATTGTTCCAAACTGTTTTGAATCCTTTCACAGACAAATTTATTTCTCTTTTACTATGTCACTACCGTAGACTTCTACTTGTGATAGCTTCTCTACTCTCAGCCACAAGAACTGGGCCTCTCCTTGCCTCTCTCCAAGAAATGGAGTGGAGGGGATACACTACCCAATTAAGTTTTCACAGGATTCAATCAGTCAAGCTGTGCTGATTTACACTAGCTGAGGTCTTGGATGAGTATCTCTAAAATAAGCTGTCTCCTTGGTCAGAGAGATTTGAGGCATATTATTTTACATGGGCAGTTTCTCCAGTAAATGAGCCTAGCCTGTCTATCTTTGAAGTTTTATTCTTAAGTGGATCATTTCCTGAATTATTCACTGTATTGTCAATGCTATTTCTATTCAAAAATCCTCCCATGACTATAAGTCTTATCAGACCAATAACATTTGCCTTGAAATTCCAGCTAAAGCTTACACCAGCAAGAGATTTATGAGAGGAGCTGGAATTCTGTTGCTAAATTTGTTTCCTTATTTCTTTGCTCTTCCCTAATTCCTTTGAAACCTTTCCAGGGAGAGATTGCAGTCCTGAAGGATGATAAATGGGGAAGTGACCAGAGCACTCCATGATTCCCAGGCAGAGGCTGCAGAAAGAAAAAGCGTTAAGAGGGAGCGACAGTTCTGTTATGCAGTTTTGTGCTACAGCTCTTTGCCTCTCTTGCCTTCAGACCAGAGAGCATTCAAAGTCTTTGAGTCCTGCTGATAGGATATAGAAGAAAGGATACAGTATATAGTGTATTTTTTCCTGCTATCAGTTGCACATGGGTCCCATCCCGTTAGCCTTTCTCTCCTGTTGCTGCTATATTTTGGCTCAGGACGAGATTTTTTACTCACATTAACAAACGTATGAGAGCAAGCTCCCTGAAACGTCAGTGTCTGTGAGCAAAACTGTACCTACTCAAGAAAAACCAAATAAGCTGTAGTTGGTTTTGACACTTTTGCCTGGGACTGCTTGTTTAAAATTCTGGACAGGTTTGGCCTTGGGGCAGGTGGTGCGATGAAAAAAATGAAAATTCAGTATCTTTCCAGGAGAATTTCTCCTACAGCACTGCTCATAATGAGTGCTTGCTACTCTGCTAGTTTATTCCAGGCGGAAAGGGAAATGTCAAAGACTCCTGATTTATCCTGTATTCCCTTTTTCCCTCTGAAACTTCTCAGTATCATTCTCATCCAGCTTACTTCATGCAACCAGAGTCGACTTGAAGGAATGAAATGTTTTACATAGGAAGTATTTCTCTATCCACTTTTCTCCCTGCGGGTGCTGTTCAGTAGGTACCTGGAGACTGAAGTAGCCCTGATCATGGAGTTCACGGTCAAATTAATTTCCAGCTGTGCTGGCTTAAGAATTCAGGTTGTATTCCATAGTACTTTCTTACCAAAATCCTATGGCTTCCTCTGCTTAAACTTTAACATACACACGTCCGTCCTTTCCTTTCTTTCAGAAAATCCCAAAGGATTTTAAAAGATAGACATTTCACCATTAATATATTTCAGATATTAGTTTAACTGAAAAGCTGTGCTTCTTAGCTTTATCCAAGTTACAATGTTTACCTTAATAATTAAAAATAACAAGCAACACTGAGAGTATTTCCAAGGGATTGACGACCACCTGTGAGCCTGGATCACTGAAAGCAAGGCCAAGGACTATTAGCTTCCACAAGCTGTTCCCCAGCCAGTGCTCTGTGACAAGGTTACTATTGCTATTTTAACCTCTTTTTTAAAAAAAGAAATCCAATATACGTGTTTCAAGTTATTCCCAACAGTTTCATGTTATTCCCAATAGAACCATCTCTCCTCCAAGTCATAATGGAAGAGTGGGTTTTAATAGCAAAGCTGGACTGCCGCAGAAAACATAGCTAACAAAATCAGCCACAGTTCTGATTAAAGTTGCTACTCTGAGTACCAAGGGTTACAGTTCTATGGAATCGAATTTTCAAATGGCAGAAGGTGTTTTGCTTTTCCCACCTAATTAATTTCCTTTTTTTAAAGGCTTCCCCTTTGAGGTCTTTTTTTTTGATACTCAAGGATTTTGGTGAAGGTTAACTGTGGGTGGCATCAATGGAAATCCTGCATGCAGATCTCTTGGGGATTTACAGGCTCTCACAAGCTTAGCAAAACATTTTCATAAATATTGCAAGGAGGTCACAGCAGGGGAGCTCTGCAGAACTGCAGAGAAAAATTCTGCTGCAAGACTCTAGCAAACATAGCTTATGCCCACCTCTTTACATGTACAGACTCTCCAGCATCCTCCAAGGTCAGTGGAAGGGGAGGGAGCTGGTCCCCTAAAGCACAGCCATTTTGCAGCAGAGATTTGTAGAAGGCTACAGATCTGCATTTTCCTGCTAGCCTGCAGCAGGGCCTGCAGCATGGTGGAGCAGGGAGCTGAGTGAGGGCTTCTGTCCTCTACATCTCAGCATTGCTCCTATGGGAGGAAACATTATCTCAGCTTTCCCTGTCAGGTGTGCACTCCATCTCTAACGAACGCCCTTTCCAAGAACATTCGTAATAAATCTGTCTCTGATCACTTTCTGTCAATCTGCTCTCCTTGCAAGGTTGGATTTCATTCTTCTGGGGGTACAGGAAGGTAAACTGGGATGCAGTGTGAGGTGGCAGCCTTAGGAAAATTACCAGAAGGAATCTAAGTGAAGATGGAACCAGGTCCCCAAGGTGTGTGATTCATCATCTCCAACAATTCACATTACTAGGATTCACAATGCCAGGTCCCAGCATCTTTCCCTCACCTGCTTGAAGATTACTATCCATCTATCTGAGTCAGAAGAACAAGCAAGAAATCTTCACTATTGCAGCCAAAGTTCAAAGTCCAGCCTATTAGCTCATATCACTATTAATTTCATTTTACATTAATATATAATATTGCTAATGCTTCTCTGTGGATTTCTCACACATCAGAAGAAGCAAATACATATTTATTTAACTAATAGGATGCAGTCAGGCTCTCAATATATTAGTATAGTAACCCTGGCTTCACTGGTATTTCATGAAGTTATCAGACAGTCAAACACAAGACAAAACCATCAGCATTTCCCATCCCACATTGTGAACAACAGAACATGAATGTGGACCTAACCCAGGTTTCCTACAAGAGTCAATCCTTATCTTGTCTTTCATCTCCAAAAAGCTGGTCCTGTCCTCATAACCTCCTAACGCTTCTCAGTTTCGCTTACCTGGAAAGAAGCTGGCTGGCAATCTTCTTGCTATGTTCTAATTAGTTTGTATCTGACAATTATTTTACTGAAACTCAGATTCTCATGGAACAAATTGTCATTCCTCTCATATCCTCAGTCATTTTATTAATAACTTTAAGACCATTTATTTGTGCTCTGAAGTTTTATCTTTTACTGCTGCCACAATAAAAATATTATTGGAAAATTGCATCGTTTATAGACACCACAGTTTAAGGGAGTAAGTCTTATTGTTGATGTTTTTTTCTGTTTCACTCAAAGCATTTTTTTATCAGGCACTCAGCAGTCTCCACTTCCTGAAGTTCTCAGTGATGCATTTAAACAGTGGGAACAATTAGCAAATATATGGACAGTAAAGGTCAAAGACAATTTGAAGAATAATGAAAAGCACACTAAAGCAGAGGGTCAGATTTCTGAACAATTATTATAGCACTAAATATGGACCACAATTTGGGAGACCAAGGGCCAAAATGGTGGAGAAACCATGGAACTCAGTGCTAAAAGTTCATATTATATAGGAAAAATGCAATGAACTTAAGAGGGTGAAAATTAAAGCACCTTATTATGATAAGCACGTTTCTGTAAACTAGAGTGTAACAGGCTGTTGAAGAAAAAGCACTGAAGCCAAGAGTACATGTATGACATTGGCTATCATTCAGTCTTCGAAGTGCTTGGAAAGACACCAGAGATCTCTCGCAGAGAGGCACAGAACGACTTTTTTTTTTTTCTCCTCTCTAACAAACTTCTATGTATGATAAGATTCTTCGAATAAGATGTATAAATCCCTAGTGATTATTTAAGGACATAATTTAGTCTTGTAATTACTGTCGTCTCTGAAAGCTGCATGTTTAATTGATTGCAGTACTTCAGGGTAAGAACGATTTATCTTGGAGCTCCATCTACTGATTGGAAGGTGGCACAACGTATTAGAAACCATCCCACCCAGCCTTCGGACGGGTCTTAGCTCTGTTCCAAACCCAGGTAAATCCCACTGTAAGAAGGGCCAAATAAGCAAGTCTGCGAACTGCTGGTCTACATAGCAGGGCCATATCTATATTCTAGTTCATCGCTGCAGCTAACTCTCGCTGCAGTTGGGCAGGCATCAGTCTCTGCAGTGTCAGCAAAAGCACTCTGCCCAGTTCTTCTACCTCCCAGCGCCATACTGTCAGTCACATCTGCAAAGCCACTTTCCAGGCTCTGTAGTGAACACAGGGAGCTAAATCAGAAAATATTGACTTGTTTTGGTCCCAGGTTCTGGGATGAAGGCAACCTTTTCCTGGGCTAGCACACACCCTCCTGCCCCAAGTTAGAGAGAAGCACTGAACAGACTGTTGAAATGATGTATGTCACATGCTGTCATGCATCTTTAGAGGATGAATACAAATAGATCCTCTTTCTGTAGAAACCCAAATATCTTTGCATAAGATTTTATTCAGACAGTTCCACCTTCACTTCAATAGGACTAAATGAGATACATCAGAGTAAAATCCTTGTTCTTTGGTCCATTATAATTTTCAGAAAAGATTAGTGCTCTGTTTTAGAAAATAGAAGTTACTCAAGCCATCATCTTGGGTATTCAGCGTGAAAAGCACTGTAGGTTTAATGCCAGGTCTTTTTAAAAAGAACTGAATTGTATTTTTCAAATAAGCTATACCAGATTTCTTACAGAGAGACCAATGAAAATTAAACCTGTATGAAGAATAACAGGGCATTTGGAAACAGACTGAATCTGAAATTTCAAACACTGGAAACAATGCTGGCAGAACAAACACTTATGATAAAATTAACTGTGTAGAGACAGAGCAGGGAGTGTATATTGAAATTTGAGGCTAAATTTATCCAATTATCTCCGTATTCTTGAGAAAGGACAGAAGAGATGTGACTTCTAACTCCCTGACCTGGTGTCTAGCATTGATTAGAGAAGACCAAGAGCTGCTTCATTTTGCTAGTCGGTCGCTTGCGCCCCTATAGCTTTTCATAAAGCAAAGTGCACAAACGTACTCAGTCTTCCGCCATCCTGAACACAGCTCATGAGTAAAAGCGGTCTCCAGCAAGGACTACATATCATTGCTGCACGTGACAGAGGAACCAGCAGTGACACTTCGCTCCATAGCCTGGGGTGCCCTGCTGGACTCCGAGTTTCATGAGGAATTCACTGCAGGAAAATCTCTGGAATGACTCTGACACAGAGCCTGCTAGCAACACAGAGAAAAAGGGATGTGCAGGGTCAAAAATACACCATTTTGCCAACAAAGAGAAAGAGTGCTACAGGCAAGTGCAGTTACACCTGCCAGCAAAATGACCCAGCCAGACATCATGTGCACTAACCTCTGCCCAAACTGGATTCCACCTAGAGGAATAAGAATATTCGAAGAGAAAACTAGGACATTAAAAATCTCCTTTGGAGATTTGTTCATATAATAAAGCACAACAGAAATCTTTTTGTAGGATTCCATTTGTATCCTGAGGTCTTTACTGGCTAATAATGAAAACCATATTGTCTGTTCATACAAAGACATCCAAGGGCTCAAGTAAAAGACAAAAAGTAGACCCCATCTAATTAAAAAGAAGTCTGAAAAATGTTTAATTATGTGTTTTATCCGCTCTGAAAAGCAATTTAAGTATGTTTCCTTTGCTATCAATAATGACATTAACGAGATGATTTTGAACTGCCACAAGAACCCAGTAAATCAAAGGCCCCTCAGGCATACGTGCTGTACTCCAAAAGCCAGTGCCGTGCACATAGAGTATGCATGCATAATACAGCATTTTTTTCTAGACATGGCTGCACTTTCTGAAACAGCACTTTCAACTCAATTCTTTCCAAATGTATCGTACATTTACATTTTTCTTCATTAATATGCCTGATGCGCAGTAAACACTAAAAGCTGTGTTGATTTTACAGGTCACTAAGAACAGAACCTGGGTAGGACAAATTAATCACTGCAGCCTTTTCTTTCTCCTCTTGAGTTTTGCTTTGGTTCTGCCCTTGCTCAGGGAACACCCACCTAATCCATAATATCCTGCTAATTAGTCCTTGCCAAGACTACTTTATCCATATGAAACTTCCACCTGCCACTGGGACAGAAACAAAGCATAAATGCCTGGCATAAAGGCATAAGATCTAGCAGAAGCTTATAACATTTTCTTGACAGAACTGTCTAGTTTAATTTGAATTTCTAGAAACAGCACTCTGTTGAAAAAACATCCCCCCCTCCAAAACCCATTTCGTGAATTCTTTATCCATATCCACCCGCAACACAGCAAAATTTTGTCATGAGTTTTAAGAGACCGCAAGCAGCAATAAAAATCCATCAATGCCATGGATGAAGCTGTCAATGTCAGGCTCCCGAGCAGGGCTAGGGGTGCCAGGGCCTGTTAGCTCTTGCTGCCCTCCTGCCCCTGCCCTTTTATTCTCATGGAGGCAGGTTTTATAACCACAGCACATAAAAACTCTGCAGTGCCAGGCTAAGGAGGCTGAAGCAGCCTTCTGGCCCAAGGAAGGACTGCGGAACAGGGGGCTCTAAGAGACTTATTGCTTGAGAGAATATAACCTCCCACGTTTAGCCCACCTTCCTCTCCTACTCTCAGTTTTGCTCCCGAGTTTCTGTCAGAACGAGCCACAGGAGCCACCAGCTGCTGCCACAGCCCCGAGTACCACAAAAATAGCAGGCACCATGACAGTGCCAAGCTCTTAGCTGCACCTGAGGCCATTGCAATGCCAGAAGAGCCACAAAACAACCCCTCCTTAATTAAAAAATAAACCTTACCTTTTCCTGAGTGCCTTCTCCCCCTGAGGCCTGGGATCCTCCTAGCACCGTGCCTGCTCCTCCTGGGCACTGCACCATCTGCCAGGCTGCTGCAAGCGCGTCTCTCGCCACCTCAGGGACAGCCATGTTGTGCTTCCCCTGGGGCAGCACCTCCTGAAGGACGGGCTCACACGTCCTGCACACATCTCCAGCAATGGCAGCTGCTGCTTGACATGGTGGGGTGGCCCTCGGTGCTGTTCTCTTGTCCCAGCTGCACAGGGCAGAGACAGGAGGCCTGAAGACAGAATAACAGCTTCCCACCATGCAACGCCCACTTTACCCCATATTTTGGTGTGTTTTTTTCTATTTCTTCCTCTCTTCCTGGGCATTTTTCACTTCAGAGGTGCCACACACTGCTATCCTCCCCAGCCGCAGCACTGGGCTCCCATGTTCCCCCTGAGGTGGCCATTTTCTTTCTCCCACCTCAGCCCCTTCGCTGTGGTGCTGGGGCAGGGCTGGGAGGAGGGAGGGTCCTGCCAAGGCACCAGGGCAGGCAGCTATGCAGGGACCCCTAAGCAACCCCAACCCACACACAGCAAGCAAGCTGCCATGAAAATCTCCTTCGCCTTGCCCTGCGGAACACATCAGTTCCTCGATGCCAGAGAGACTCAGCTGATGGCTGTGGGGGGAATGCTCCGCCATCACACCTCCTCCTGCACAGCAAAATGGCGGCTGCACTGCAGGGCAGGGAAGGAGCACCGTGAGGGAGACAGTGGGCAGAGGGCAGCAGGCAGAGCTTTCTGCTGCTACAGTGCTGTCTTCTTTAAATGAAAATACTGTATTTGTTTAATCTAGGCTTTCATTATTCAGACACAAAGAACGGCAGAGAGTGAGGTGACCCAGGCAGCAATGCAATGACTTGAAAGGCAGGAGATTTTGAGGGGCTGAATGTGAGAAGGAGTCACCTGTGCTTATGGTTTCCTCCACAGCATTTTGACTGAAATTTCCAGGTAATCTGTGCCACAGTTACACGTTTACGTAGAAAGAGGCTTGTCTTTCAGAAAATACCACAGTTCGGGATGTTCCTTGTCTTTACAATCAAGTCACTCTGATATCTGAAAAGACTTAGTGGGGCACCAAACTTTGGAAAAAAATATCTGAGTATACTGAAACCCTCCTTTTAAGTCTTCTGGGAAACCCAGTTATGCTTTTAACAGTCATTGTATATGGCTGAATATCTGTCCTGTACATGTATTACGTATGCATGCCATCTGCCTCCACGTGAACATCTGTGAGCCAGATTCTGCCCTGCTGAAAAAACACACTGGTATGATTCTTTTAAGAGTTTTTCTTTGCTGTTGACCATACTGATATCAATTTAGTGTAATTTCATTAAATGAAGCAGAGCTTTGGGGGTTTATTAACTTTGGTGAAAAGTCAGAGCAGACTCTTCTGCATTACATCAGTCTAAAATGATCATAAATAAGGCCAGATTTTGTCTTTAATTATTTTTGCTTCCAATAGTCTTTTGTGAAGGAGATGCATATCAACCAGTTCAAACTTTGAATCTTCGTTGGAAGAAGTTTATCCTCGCTTCTGCTTGGTTTAAGTCTGCCTAAACTGCACGTGTAAACATCAACAGCACGAGGACTGTTAGCGCTACATTGCTGATTGCTCTGTTTGGACGCCAGGTAACAGGCTTTAGAGGGCAATTCTTTCTGAGCGACAAGTCTATTGTTTCATGACTCGCTAGAATGCTTGTATTGTTATCCAGGTCCATGTGACCAATGCAAAGGCTTTCTGCCCAATGAATTAGGATCATCTATAGTAACTTTTATTAACAATACATTGCTATACACTGGAAGCCTTATTATAAGCATAAAAAAATTAAAAACAGAAATTCCCTTCTCCTTCAGTGCCCCACATAAATTTTATTTTTCTGTTAATCATCTGCTGTAGGACTGATCAAAATCAGGCTGAAACCCCTCAGCACAATATCTCTCATTTTCACTTAATTCTGTAAATCTAACCTCCATTCTTTTTTCTGCTCCTACACATATTCATTCCCTCTTTTTCATTTTTTTCTCAGGCATACATTTTCTTTCTAAATTATTCCTCATTCATTCCATTTCTGGTCTGTCTTTCTTCACCACATACTCTGCTCTTCACCTTTTTGTTTTCATGCTTTTCTCCCTGTGAACCCCACTTTCATCATGGAAATGAATGTAAAAGGGAGACACTTTGCTTTGTCATTTTTCATACACAAGTGCACAGAGTTCAAACTGAGAAAATTAATAATAATAATTTTTTTCCTTAATATAATTTCTTTAGATCTTACTTTCAGACTTATGTGTAATTTTCTCCCAGGCAACATAGTCTTGCAATTTTCCTTATTTCCTTGTTATTAGATACACAGTACATAAACTTTGTACATGATGTTATAGATACTCAATAATTTGCACACAGAAAATCAGATACAGGCACAATTTGAGAAAAAATAAATCAGGATATCCCAGGATCTCCTCATAAGGCCTGTATCTCATTTTTTCTTTATGTGGGTTTCTCTGCATCAGGTACTCTGATAACCCAAGGCTGATGGAGTAGTCATTTGCCCACACCCACTTTCTGAGTATCTAGGGCCAGTACGCAGGTAGCTCAAGGTGAAAGCTAGTTATCATATGACAAATACAGAAGAAAGAGACTGTTTATCAATTGTCCATTTGTTAGGACAAATTACTGAAAATTATACTATCCTAATCCACAGCCTTAGCCCAGGGGCTCTTATCAACCTTACCCTGGAAAACCCTCAGAGTACTTATAACCGTTTCCTAAACAGCCCACAGGAACTCACCCCACCTGGGAAGTATCTCACTTTAGCCCCGGAGAAGTCACCCACAATGGTGAACTCCCATCTGTGAAGTTTTCTAATTTCCAAAAACCCTGACTCTGTCCTGTGAAGCTCAGATGGATGCGGTGCAGGCTCCTGAATTAAATAATCTGATAACAGACTGAAATCCCTAATCCTGCAAGTCATTTAATTGCAGTGTTTTCTGTTCAGTTCTGCCATTTCCACTTCACAAATCCAGTTATGTTCAGATCCATTTGTATTCTAAACAGTGCATGGTCTGATAGTAGTAACATTGTGATAGCACTATCACATGCGTGGATGTACAACTCTTTCTTTCCTTTCACAGTAAAGTTTATGTATAGAATTAGCTGTAAAAAACACCACAAGCCCCTAAACTATAGGTTTTTTTATTTATTGTGGCAAAGCCTACTAATTCACATAGAATTGTGATTTATCAGAGGAGCTTTATTATGAAAATAAATCCTAATAAGAATTGCTTTGCCAGGCACTTTGCAATTAAAGATAAAACTATCCAGAAAAATGTAATATGTAAATGGAATGAGGATATAGAAATGGAAATTATCATATATGAAGTAGAAGAAAAACTCAAAGAGCTTAAAGCACTGAAATTGGAGGGACAGGATAATCTCTGTCCCTGGGTTCTGAAAGAACGGGCACATGAAATTGCATCTCCAGCAGGAAGGATTTTTAACAAAGCTGCCAACTGGTAGCATGTCACTACTCAGAAGCAAACCTCTTGCTTGTATTTCAGAAAGTTGAAAAAAGGATAACCAGAAAACATTAGAGTGACCTCAACAATATTCAAGGCTCTAGAAAGTATTTTTAAGAAAAACATTTACGTAAGTAGACATAAATGGAAAATGGGACAAAATGCAATCTAAGTTTACCAACGGTAAAGCAGATTGAGTGACTATATTTCTGTTGATTAAAAGCACTGCCTTTAATCAGTAGAAAGTGCTGTAGATCCTATCTATTAGGCTTCTGTAAAGTAAGTTGTGAATAAAATGCCAAAGCAGGAAAAATCTCTGGTTGTGCTAGAAGAGAAACTCTTGTCTGGAGGGAGGTTATTACTGTAATTCTTAAAGGATCAGTATTGGAATCTGTCTTGTTTAATATTCCCAGTAATGATTGTGACACAAAAAGAGTATACTGATGAAATTTTGCTGAAAGCAAACACTGAGAGATATTACTAATACAGAAGAGGATTAAAGGCTCATATAGGGAAAGAAATAGAAACTGTGACAACTGGCATAACAGAAATGGAGTGAAATTTAACAGCATACAATGTATGTATGAAAAACCATTAGCAGGAGCTAAGCACTTGGAAACCAAACAAGGAAGAGATACATTAGTTGAATGCAGGTTACCTGTCAGTCACTACTGTGAAGACATCTGTGGAAAACCTAAACGTAACCCTAAAATGTTCTAGGTTTGGTACTGCTAGTAGATATATGAAAATATTAATACCACTGTACAAGGTATTCCTGAAATCTCATGTCAAATACTCATTCTTACTCTCTGTGTTTCAGTGCTAGGACAGGTGGAAAAGACTGCTATAAAAATAGGAAATCTTGTCTTACTGAGATAGTGAAGACAGTTCAGCTTCTTTCCCCAGGCTTATTATCATCAAGTCACTAGCAGTCTATAATATTCATCAGTTCACCATTTTGAATCACAAGACTGTAGATCATTGTTATGATAATGTAGCCAATAAATCAAGTCTAAAATATATAATTTGGGGATGATGGTTGCCTAATTATCAGCCGTGTCTAATCACCCATAAATATCCATATCATACCTTGTAATCTCAACACAAATATTCATTATAATATCTATTGTTTACAATAATGGAAACTCAGATAAGATTTCCTGTGGGTAATGATGGTTTTATTTTCTTTTTCACAATTTATTTTTAAAACTCTAACACTTAACAAATAACACTTGGGAAAATAGAGGACTGAGATTATTTGTAGTGACTGGGACTTATCTGAATGAAGAACATATAGAAATTTTTAATTTGAGTTAAGATGTTGCCTTATTCCTTTCTTAAAGAAAATTAATGGCATTGTTTTTAATTTGTACTTCTAAAAAGCTGTGATTTTTTAAGATAGCTATTGTGTCTAATTAATGCATATATTATACCTAGTCTTCTATCCCTGGCTAATCCTTTAAAATACAGTACAGATTTGTACAGTACAGACATGTACAGATTCTCTAAGTGCAAAAAAACCTTTGGATATCTTCAAGTAAATATTCTGCAAACATTTCCGCCAACTGCAAATAACAGTAACTACCATTAACACTTCAGCCTTTAACTATACACTGTGCTCAAAAAATATCAAACTTGTTTGCTTTTGTATGAGTTCTGAGACAAAGAATGCTAAAATAAAATATAAATATTGCAAATATGTGATTTCAATTAACTGTGTAGATACACACTTTAGTCAGGAACACTTGTTGTTATGTGAATTTATTAATTCACTTTATTTTATGTAGCCATGTTAGTGTTTTGGTTCCATTAAATATTGAAAGTCTTCTGTTATATACATATGAGAATTTTTACTACAGTAGTAGAATACAGCATGTTCCAGTTGAACATTTTCAGATTCATTGTCCATGGAAAACAGGAGTCATATGTTAGAGACTGGAGTCCTGATAGACTTTAACACAACAGTCACGTATAAGTTCACGGCTGTTTGAACTGAGTAGAGTGCCAAATCGTGGGTTCAATCTACTTTGAAACCAAACTGTCTTTCAGGAATAAAGACATTTCTGGTGGCAGAGTCTGCGGAAGCCTGAGGTAGACCTCAGCATACCCCGCAGCATGCTATGCCCAAATGGGACGCTATGCCTGAAACACGCTCCTCATGCTGGGGTTGTACTGATATGTCAAAGCAGGTGTACCTCACCTCCTCCCAGAAATGCAGCTCCTGTCCTCAATTTAAATGTGCAATCGAAGTAATTTTGATGGGACTTCAATCCTCTAGTATTTTATTTTCAATAAAATAACAGCTGGTGCTGTTATTTTAAAGATTAAGGTATTTATGTAGAAAGACAGAGAACTGCTGTCGTTCAGCCAGAACTAGGGATCGTTAACAGGGATCATTGCTCACCATCAGCCATCAGGTAGCAACAACTTCCCACTACTACTGACTTTGTATTTCCTTTTATTTCATATGTATATAACAGGCATGGGGAATAAGCATAAGTCTGACAGGTTTCAAGTAGCTACACAAGGCTGTGTGATCTGCTGCTGGGCATTCAGCTGCCCTTTCATTTCTTCTTTCATGTTGTTGAGAGCCACAGCGCACTGACGGCTGCCACAGCTGCCCGAAGCACGGTGTTTCGGAGGACCTGGGTCTCAGAGCAGAGCAGTCGCCCAGAGAAACAGCGTGCTGCTGAGGAAAAAGCTAAAGAGGGGACTGCCCAGAGGAGCCACTGCTGTGTAGGTCAAGCTTTCCAACAGCACAACTCTGCAGCAAAAGGCAACCTTTTGTGACAGTTAGGTCCCACAGCTTCAGGGAAACTGAAGAGATGATTTGGTGTCTTTTTCTATTTGTTTTCTGGAGTTGATCAAACTAAACTTTTCTGATTTAAAATAAGTTTTGCTTTAGATTTGAAGGAAATACTGGTAACAACCTATGGTCTGATTCTGCTATTTTTATGCTTCATAAAAACTTATCCTGCAAATTGTTCCATTTATTGTGATGAAAGACAGTCTGATTTTATGATCATAAAGTATGAAATGGCAAGAAAATCTGCCTTTCTGGTTTCCCTCTTGCTTCCACGGTGAAAATGCCTTAGTATGGCTTCACACCAACATCCTCATATCATTGTATCTGTCAAAGCTGCTGGTCAGCCCTCTGCTACTATCATGTCTTCTTCGTCCATAAGCTCTGCTACCACAGGTGATTTACTGTCCAGTGTTGAGTAAGTCTCTCCTCTTTTCATTTGCTGCATCAAGGAAGTAGAAGAGGAGGATGCCCTATCAATGCATACATTTTATTTTCAATTTCATTTTTTACTTTCTACATCGTGTTAGTGGACTTTGAAGTTCCAGGAGCCAGTTGAGGTAGCTCATCGACACATTTTATGCCAGAAAGAGAGAGAAATGCAAGTTATCTTAACATAGCAAGAAAGTAAGTCTGTCAGGGAAGGAGAGCTTTACTTCCTCAGTTGGGAGACAGGCAGGCATTCTTTCAACTTGTCTTCTTATGTTTATATTTGCAGAAGTTCTCTCCAGTGAAAATACACCTCGAATATACATAGCATATATATATATTCTAGAAGGTTCAGCTAAATTGGAAAGATTCTGTTGTCATTGTCCACAGGAGGATTTTATGAAAATAACATAGAAGGAATCCTTCTGAACAGCGTCCTTCAGTATAGCTGGCTGGAATCAGCTAACACAAATTCATCAATGCTAGTGCTTGTTTCTTCTTCCTCACTACAAACCACGCTTTCTGTCTGACATATGGGGTTAAGGAGCCAGCAAGAAGCTTTGCCACCTCACTATCAGTTTCCAGAATCATGCTCAAAGAGCAGATGGTGTGCTATTGGTATGAATACCAGAAGCCAGTTCTAGCATGCTTGCCAGAGGTTAATTGTCACTACTCTTGTCTGTTCTCTCTAAAAGGTAAACATTTTGATGATAGTCTTCATGTTATGCTGATAAGTAACTGCTATTTGGTCATTTCATTATTATTTGCTTTATTCAAGTATCTGTGAAGATACATGCTGAAGAGGAAGAAATTATGGCAGAGGAAGAAATTATGGCAAACAGCTGTTTTCATTTCTTTTGCATTGTTTAAGCTACTTCAGATATTCTGAAATCTAATTCAGACGTGAGGTGGAGAAGTGCAGTTAGAAAATGTGGGACATATACCAGTGTTGACAGTCACAAATGGAATCCTGCCCACAGCAAGTACACTTGATGTTTGTAGTAGTCTTTCAGCCATCTCCCACTTTATCCATCTATTAGCATTGCTTTAGGCTTGCTGACAAGGTAATCTGACAATTTCAGCACAAAATAGGTGCTAAGCAAAGATGACTCTAAACGGGCCACCTACTTTCTGTGGTGTGCGTGACTCTTTCTGCATAAAATCTCTTTTTTTGCTGTTCGGGAGAATTCAAATGTGATTTTGTGTTTTTTTGTGTCTAAGAGAATATGACAAGAATTATAGCTGAGGGGAAAGAGAATGAGGACTCTGGATTAAAAATGTGTTTATTTCTCCAGGCGGAAGACTGATTGACAAGCCTAGTGGTATCCAGGCTAAAACCTGCTAAATTTGGGAACTTACTAAAGTAAAATGGTGTTGTAACTAAGGCATCCCTGCAGCTGCCATAGCACTAACAGAGTGGACTACTCTTTTGGTTTTCAGTTTCTCTTTTAATGTCTACAAAGGTAACCTTCTAAAGAAACAAAAGATTTCTTCTGAAGGGATAATTATGAAGTTTCTTAGCCAGCACAATATAAGGAAACAATTACACTTTGATGATACCGCGATTCATATTTATTGCAGGATAAGAACTGTTCTGTGTTCTGTTTCCTTGTTGGGGTTGATTTCTCTCCTGGTACACCCTGCCCTTCCGGTACTCGTGAAATAACCAGATCAGAAACTTTCCAGCTGAATCACTATTGCTTTTCTCTTAAATAAAGATCTTGTTACAATAAACAAACATCAGTCATAGTAATAAAGTCTGTATTGTTAATATTTGAGAACTAAGTTTTCCTGTTATATATTAAAAAGATCCACAATTTTAAGTACTCAAGCTTTATTTTAGTTGTGTTTGTTAAAGAAACCAGAAGTGCTTTATAGAACTTTTATAATTTTCTCTGATCATAGCACAATTTCACATTTTTGATACAGCAGATGAAAATCAACATCCAGTTGTGTTCCACCTAAAACTTGTGTAACAACAACAAAAAATTACACTCCAGTGGGACTCCTGTTTGAATTACTAAAGAGAACATTTTAAAGTAAAGGAATTGTCACTAAAAGAGAATAAAAAAGGTGATTCTGTTTATAAGAACTTAAACAACTTTACTGGAACCTGTTTTAAAAATGGTGTAATCCAAACACATTTTAGCCATTTCTGATCTGAAGGTAGATATGATCTAATCATACTGAAGTGTTTCTGTGCTGCACTTTTCCTTACATTTAAATAAATATGTTTATTACAGTACAATTTCACAGTGATTAGAAAGGTGGAAAAAATAGTCTACGGAAGCAACTCATACAACTTTCTTGCCTGTCCTGTGGGCTTGCTTTGGGCAGGATTAGACAGCCTCATAAGCATGTCAGCAGATAGCTGAACCTTGCAATTCTATGACAGGTATTGTTGATGGATATGCACTAGTGTTAGCTCAATGGTGAAAGGGAGATTTTTGTCATACAGGCCAGTCAGAGGATGTTTTAAAGGCTTTGATGGTTTTTATAAGGACCTCCTAAATGTGACGATGACTACAGAAGAAAGCGTGAAGTTGTGTTGTCAATGCTCCATAGTAAAATGGTATTCTGGACCAGGTGAAGGTGAGAGTCCGTATCTTGACAGTGAACATGAGCTCATAGGTGTGATGGGGATAAAATATGAAGGGGATCTTTCTTCTCTTGTGAAAGGGAAGAGAAGCAAGATGTAATTAATACAAAAGAGAAGTGTAAGGAAGGGAAAGGGATGCACGACAAAATCCAGAACAATTGTTGCTGAAGCCTTCTGAGCGTGTAAGAGTGGGAAAAGATTGCACATGTGGAGTTCAGAGGAAAGACTACTGCAGCATCCTCATCTAGACAGCAGGGGAAGGAAGCCTGGTTTTCTAGCCATGTGGATGGACAGAAGAGACATATATGACTGCAGAGCAGTGTCAAGATAGTTAAGCTATATTTTAACGAACAGATACATGAACCGCATGTAAGGAGGTGAAAACAGCTTCTTCCCAGCAACAAGACAGGCAAAGGAGTACTGATGTTCCTTGGCAGTATAGAGAAGACTTCTTGCCAGCCTGTGGGACAGACCTGACTTGAGATGTCCAGCAAGGGATTGAAAACTAACCTGCAAGCTCATCAGCCAGTGTAGGAAGCTGCAGCGGTCTCCCTGTAAACCCAAGAGTGAGCGATACCAGGAGATCAATTACCAATCCACAGTTAGAACTCGATAACAGAAGAGGCCAGGGTGGGGAGCAGTGGGGAGCACCTGAAGCCTGGCTAGTCCTCCTTGGGCAGTTCTGCCTGTACAGGTAAATGTCCTCATGTGGAGTATACCATAACTGATAGCCATAAGCATGGGACTAATCGGTTATAATGTAGATGAGCTAATAACACTATCACTATATAAATGTTTATGTAATGACTTAAGGCAGTACATAATGGATACTTCCAAATTACTAAGATAATTTTTGAAGAGAGGATTTTATCTTCATATATGATGTCTTAAAAATCTAAAAGATATTCTGGATTGTCATGTATACAAAACCATTTATTTTGACCCAAGTTTGCAAATGTTTGTTAATAGAGATCTTAGACTGAAGAAATTTCTTGAATATGTTACTATTGCTCTGTGAAATGTCAGGTGTAAGCAGAACAATTTCCTTGCCAAAAAACATTAACTGCATAAAATGTTAGCTGGAAAGTCTGAGAAGGAGGAAAAAAACAAAACTCAATTTTCTGCTGCTCAGTTTAAAGGCAGACAGTCTTTTGATTTGTTCCCTTTTAGCTAAATCATTGTTTTTCTTCACTGTTTCACATACAAAGCAAACTGCATACCAAAACCACACACTTTATATGATTCAGAATTTGGAAGGAAGTAGACATTATTGCTGTTGATTTCAATAACATGAAATCAGCAGGTTTGTCTCCTTTCATTTTGGCAAGATAGTAGTTCTTATAAATGCTACTTTAATATAGAACTCTATCTGTACACACTTTATGTCACAGTCCCACCATATGTTACATAAAATGCTAGAGTGAACTACGTTTTAGAGAAATGAGACTTTATTATGCCTCATTTTCTTTCAAATAAGAATAAAGGAGAAAATGATAATAGACATGAAGCTGCATCCACCTACAATTCTACATCTCATTCCAAAAATTCATTTTGAAATTGTTCTGCCTTCTCTGTAGGATGGTCTTACCAATGGTGTGTGATAAGCTAAATCAAATGTACGTATAAACATATAACAGGATTGGAACAGCAGAATTCTTTGAACTGTCTGCAGAAATAAATATTTACCTCACAAGCAAAATAAAATGTTCACTTTTCTATAAAAATCAAGTCTAGTTATGTTTGAAACAAACTGTATGGAGACTATAATAAATCTGGATGCTTAGGTGAAAATTGTTCAAAAGAAAAACCCACATGACTTTGAAAGACATGATTTATTAATGGAGAAGGCGTTGCAGCCCATGGCTGGTATACCTTTTTTGAGAGAAGAGAGATAAATTTAAGTATGTTTGAGTAAATATCTTGACTAGTGGTATTATGTGACTCAGAACAGAGTGGCCAGCAGGTCGAGGGAGGTTCTCTTTCCCCTCTACACTGCCTTAGTGAGGCCCCACCTGGAGTACTCTGTCCAGTTCTAGGCTCCCCACTTCAAGAAAGATGAGGAGCTACTGGAGAGAGTCCAGTGGAGGGCTACGAGGACAGTGAGGGGACTGGAGCATCTCCCCTACGAGGAGAGGCTGAGGGAGCTGGGCTTGTTCAGCCTGAAGAAGAGAAGGCTGTGAGGGGACCTAATATATGCTTACAAATATCTGCAGGGTGAGTGTCAGGAGGATGGGGCCAGACTCTTTTCAGTGGTGCCCAGCGACAGGACAAGGGGCAATGGGCACAAACGGAAGCAGAGGAAGTTCCGTCTGAACATGAGGAAGAACTTCTTCCCTCTGAGGGTGACGGAGCCCTGGAACAGGCTGCCCAGGGAGGTTGTGGAGTCT